>ERZ781274.32-NODE-32-length-155109-cov-77.469623_pt1 | contig 155109 bp, 159 predicted proteins | sample MGYA00375852_ERZ781274 | MGnify/ENA primary metagenome ERZ781274 (study PRJEB29790, sample SAMN03653692) | human gut metagenome | host: Homo sapiens | place: USA: Dallas, Texas | collected 2013-07-09 | study: EMG produced TPA metagenomics assembly of the Gut...
AAAGTCTGGGCTTTGCGCATAAAAAAAGGCTGTGTCAGCGTTTTGACACAACCTCTTCTTCTGTTAATCCTCATTGTTATCTTCTTCATCATCCACCATATTATTGAGTTCCAATTCCAGGTCTACCAGCTCTTGTTCCCATAATTTCAGGATATCCTTCGGTGTATCTTTTGCAGCTTTCTTTATTCTTTCTTGAGCAACAGATACTTCATGCTCTAATTGTCTACGTCTGCTCATAATTCTATTGTTTTGATTATAAAATGATAACAACTCGTGTGGGGAATAGTTCGACGGGATAAAATTAAAAGTAATGGGGTGAACTATTCACAAATAAAGGATGTTTTGTAATCTGAATCTTTAAAAAACATACAGCCATGCTCAATTTAATAGCCGTTTTCTTAGTATGTTCAGGTATCGGAATTGCAGTACATATTGCCATAGACCTGACACATCGTCCGCAATCAATGAAGATAATGAATGCAGTCTGGATATTATCTGCATTATGGGGAAGTTATTTAGCTTTATGGGCGTATAATAAGTTTGGACGGAGTAGTCCGATGAAAGCTGAGGATGATGGGATGAAAATGGATATGTCTGGCATGAAAGATATGTCTGATATGAAGGGAATGGATATGTCCGGTATGAAAGATAATATGGAGATGGATATGGCCATGCAGGGAGAAATGTCGATGCAAGGAATGCAACGTCCTTATTGGCAATCGGTAGCTTTGTCGGCGCTTCATTGTGGTGCAGGATGTACATTGGCAGATATCATAGGAGAGTGGTTTACAAACTATGTTCCTGTAACTGTGGCAGGAAGTCAGCTCTTTGGTAATTGGGTACTTGACTTTATTCTGGCTTTGATGATTGGTGTTTATTTCCAATTCTATGCTATTCGGGAGATGGAAAAAATATCGGTAGGTAATGCCTTGGCTCGTGCTTTCAAAGCGGATTTCTTTTCTCTTTTGTCCTGGCAGGTAGGAATGTATGGCTGGATGGCGATTGTCTATTTTGTATTGTTCATCAATGAACCGTTACCCAAAGACACATGGATATTCTGGTTTATGATGCAGTTGGCTATGCTTTTCGGCTTCTTCTGTGCATATCCTATGAATGCTCTTCTTATAAAATTAGGTATAAAGAAAGGTATGTAAAATAAATGCAGATTTACTCTAAACGATAAGTATGTAATTACTTATTTGAGGGAGTGAATCTGCATCTGTTATGATATGACTACTTTTGTCTTTTCTTTCTCTTTGGGAGTTTATCTTTTCAATAATTTCGGTATATCCGAAGGTTCTTGTGCTACCCGGATACCGGCAGCTTCTAAAGATTTAATCTTCTCTTTTGCCGAACCGGAACTTCCCGAAATGATAGCTCCTGCATGTCCCATCTGCTTTCCCGGAGGAGCTGATTGCCCGGCAATAAATGCTACCACAGGTTTGGTTACATTATTGCGGATATATTCGGCCGCTTGCTCTTCCGCATTTCCTCCAATCTCTCCAATCAGAACGATTGCTTCTGTTTCCGGATCATTTTGGAACATCTCCAGCAGTTGACGGAAATGAAGACCTACAACAGGATCGCCCCCGATGCCGATAGCGGTGGATTGTCCCATACCATTAGCTGTTAAGTGATACACAATCTCGTAAGTAAGTGTTCCGCTACGACTGATAACTCCGACATTCCCTTCTAAAAAGACCTGTCCCGGTAAAATGCCTACCATGCTTTTTCCCGGAGAGATCAGTCCCGGACAGTTGGGGCCGATCAGCATAGCACCTTTTTGTTCGACAAACTGGTGCGCCTTAATTACATCCAGCGTGGGGATTCCTTCCGCAATACAGACAATTAACCGGATGCCCGCATCTGCTGCCTCCATAATGGCATCTGCCGCAAAACGTGCCGGAACAAAAATGATAGAAGTATTGGCTTTCGTTTGTTCAACCGCGTCATACATAGTATTGAATACGGGGATGCCGTCTACATCTGTTCCTCCTTTGCCCGGAGAAGTTCCTCCAACAACATGGGTTCCGTATTCTTTCATCTTCTTGGCGTGGAAAAGCCCGTCTCTCCCGGTGATTCCCTGTACAATCAGGCGGGTGGATTTATCTATTAATATGCTCATAATTGCTTTATTTATTAATGATTTGGGTACTTATTATGCTTTCAGAGCCATAAGAGCAGCTTCTTTCATCGTTGTGGCTATTTGGAAACGGCTGTAATTCCGTAACAGTTCCCGTCCGATATGCTCATTAGTGCCTGTAAGCCGTACGATAACAGGTATATTACTGTTTATCTGCTCGAATGCCTGAAGAAGCCCCATTGCTACATCATCACAGCGGGTGATTCCTCCAAAAATATTAATCAGGACCACTTTCACTTTTTCATCCTGCAATAAAAGTTTCATGGCTTTAATTACCTTGACAGGATTGGAACTACCACCAATGTCGAGAAAATTGGCTGGCTGACCTCCATAAAGTTTAATCATGTCCATAGTAGCCATAGCGAGTCCGGCACCATTTACCATACAACCGATGTTACCATCCATGTGGACATAACTGAATCCTTTATCTTTAGCGTCTGCTTCTATTCTTTCTTCCTCCGTCGGATCAAATAAAGCATGTACCTCTGGATGGCGATAGAGCGCATTGTCATCAAAAACAATCTTTGCGTCAATAGCCATCAACGTACCTTTCTTGGTTAGTGCCAGCGGATTTACTTCCACTAATGATGCATCATTTTCCATGAAGATCTTATAAAGTTCCTGAAGGATGGCCGCCATTTTACCCGCCTGCTCCATTTGAGGAAAGAGGGAGAAAGCAAAACGCCTTGCCAGATAGTCGGGAAGACCAATAAATGGATTGATTGAATATCGGATGATTTTCTCCGGTGCTTGACGGGCTACCTCTTCGATATCCATACCGCCGGATGCACTCATCATCAGAACGACAGAACGTGTATTTCGGTCGATGGTGTAACTGACATAATATTCGGCAGCAATATCTACCGCCTCACTAACCAGTACTTGATTGACCGGAAGTCCTTTAATACTCATTCCGAGAATATTTTTAGCTTCCTGATAAGCATCTTCCGTATTGTTTACCAGTTTCACTCCTCCGGCTTTTCCCCGGCCTCCGGTTAATACCTGTGCTTTTATAACCACCCTGTCTGTTCCCATCCTCCGGTAAGCGGCTATGACACCTGCGGCTGTACGGCATAAAGTGTGCCTCTCGACAGGTATTCCGTACTTGGAGAAAATCTCTTTCGCTTGATATTCATGTATTTTCATGGCTCATAAATTTGAGTAAATGATTCCTGTAATAAAAACAATAGCAAGATACGGAAAGTTTGCCGGAAAAGAAAAGTAATGGGGTGTTATACAACATGTTAATCCGTATGCTATGAATAGGCTTAATATAAAAAAGCGTGTTGGCAATAGTTACCAACACACTTCATATATTTAAAGATAAAGTCTTTCTTACGGATGCTTATGCAATACCGTGAGCGTTGACAGTACCGTCAATTTTCTTAATCAGTCCTTGAAGTACTGCACCCGGGCCACATTCTGTAAAATCAGTAGCACCGTCGGCAACCATATTCTTAACAGACTGTGTCCAGCGTACGGAAGCAGTCAGCTGGGCAACCAGGTTCTTTTTGATTTCTGCAGGATCAGTGTGAGGAAGTGCGTCTACATTCTGATATACCGGACATTTAGGAGTATGAATTTCCGTAGCCTTGATAGCAGCTTCCAATTCAACTTTGGCAGGGTCCATCAATGGAGAATGGAAAGCACCACCTACTTTCAGCGGAAGGGCACGTTTAGCTCCGGCCGCTTTCATCAGTTCGCAAGCTTTTTCGATACCTGGTACAGAACCGGAGATAACGATTTGTCCCGGGCAGTTGTAGTTAGCCGGTACGCAAACTTCACCTTCTGCATTTACTGCTGCGCAGATTTCTTCTACTTTCTCATCAGGCAATGCTATAATGGCAGCCATAGTAGAAGGAGTAGCTTCACAAGCTTTCTGCATAGCCATTGCACGTGCATAAACAAGTTTCAAACCATCTTCAAAACTCAATGCACCGGCAGCTACCAATGCAGAGAATTCGCCGAGTGAGTGGCCGGCAGTCATTTCCGGTTTGAAGTCATCACCCATGCAAAGAGCAGAGATAACAGAGTGAAGGAATACGGCAGGCTGAGTAACCTTTGTCTGACGAAGATCTTCGTCTGTGCCGTCGAACATGATATCTGTAATGCGATATCCGAGGATATCATTTGCTTTTTCAAACAATTCTTTTGCTAAAGCTGAGTTTTCATACAGGTCTTTACCCATTCCTACAAATTGAGCGCCTTGACCGGGAAATACAAATGCTTTCATATTTTTATTATTTAATTGATTTTTAATTGCGGGTGCAAAGTTACGTATTTTTATGATACAACCGCACAAAATGTACACATTTGTGCAACGGAGTCCGGAAAATGCCATAAAGGGCCGTTGCCGTGTCCGACATTCAATTCTTTTCCTGCGATAATAGCTTGAGTGATATACGTTTTAGCGTGCTGGATGGATTCTCGCATGGGGTATCCTTTGGCCAGATAAGTAGCAATGGCAGAGGAGAGGGTACACCCGGTTCCATGCAGGTTATGGCTTTCTATCTTTTTCTCCTCATATATATGATAGATAGATTCGGACGTGTGCAAAAGGTCGCACATATTGTCTCCCTCCAGATGTCCGCCTTTTAACAAGATGCTAGTGTGATAATCGTCCGTCAGCATTTTGGCGGCTGCCTGCATGTCTTGAATGTTGTGAATACTTTTACCTGTAAGCACCTTCGCTTCGTCGATGTTGGGGGTGATTAATGTCACAAGCGGCAAAAGTTCTTTTTTTATTTCTTCTATAGCTTCATCTGTCATGAGTTTCTTTCCGCTGGTAGACACCATTACCGGATCGTAGACGACGTATGCAGGTGAATATTTTTGTAAACAGTCGGAAATCACACGAACAATTTGAATATCATTTACCATTCCTATTTTGATGGCAACCGGTTGCAGGTCGTCCATCACTGCTTCTATTTGTCCACGAACAATGTCAGGGGCGATAGATTGTACGGCACGTACTCCCAGTGTGTTTTGTATGGTGATGGCAGTAATAGCCGATGCCGCATAGCCACCTAAAGCGGAGATTGTTTTTATGTCTGCTTGAATACCTGCGCCTCCCGAACAATCGGAGCCGGCAATGGATAAAATGACTGGATGACGTTCCATTTTAGTTTTTTTAATATTTACCCGACAAAGATAGAATAAAAAACGATAAGGTACAAAATGGCATATCGTTTAAAATACAATAAGTACCTTTACCGCTATCTGCTGGAAATGATATGAAAAGTACTGATAATAAAGCGTCCATCTAGTTTTTGTACTTTATACAATTACTCACTCGCGGAAATACTAAAATACATATTGTAATTCGTAAGATAACACTAACTATTCATATTGTAGAATGTATGATATGTATTTATATGAAAAACAATGTTTTATAGCATGTTTCTTATTTTGTTTTGATGGTTTGTAGCCTCTATATTTGCATCGTCTTAAAGAAATAGATATGCAAAATTTACAGAAAAATACACCTTTAGCAAACAATCATATATCAGTAGACTGTGTAGTGATTGGTTTTGACGGAGAACAACTGAAAGTGTTGCTTGTAAAACGTGCAGGTGAGGATAATGGAGAAGTATATCATGATATGAAACTTCCCGGAAGTCTTATCTATATGGATGAAGCCCTGGATGAAGCTGCACAACGAGTTTTGTATGAACTGACAGGACTTAAAAATGTGAATCTGATGCAGTTTAAAGCATTTGGTTCTAAAAACAGAACGAGTAATCCGAAAGATGTACGTTGGTTGGAAAGAGCTATGCAGTCAAAAGTGGAGCGTATTGTTACCATTGCATATTTGTCGATGGTGAAGATAGATCGTACGTTGGATAAGAATCTGGACGATCACCAGGCTTGCTGGGTCGCTTTGAAAGACGTGAAAACACTGGCTTTCGACCATAATCTGATTATAAAGGAGGCAATGACTTATATTCGTCAGTTCGTAGAATTTAATCCTTCCATGTTGTTCGAATTGCTTCCGCGTAAATTTACAGCCGCACAATTAAGGACTCTTTTTGAATTAGTATACGACAAAGCCGTGGACGTGCGTAACTTCCATAAAAAAATAGCAATGATGGAATATGTAGTTCCTTTGGAAGAAAAACAACAAGGAGTGGCTCACCGTGCTGCCCGTTATTATAAATTTGATAAGAAGATATATAATAAGGTAAGAAGATAGCCCCTGTTCAAGTAAGTATCAAGTATTAAGTATTAGGCGTTGAATGTTAAAGTATTAATAGTCGGGCATTGAGCGTTAAATCGTAAATAGTAAATCGTTTAATCGTAAATAAAATTATGTTTCTATTAGGTTATGACATAGGTAGCTCGTCTGTAAAAGCGAGTTTGGTAAATGCGGAGACTGGTAAATGTGTATCCTCGGCATTTTTTCCGAAAACAGAAGCGAATATTATTGCAGTGAATCCCGGATGGGCGGAACAAGATCCTGAAAGTTGGTGGGAAAACTTAAAGTTGGCTACGCAGGCTATTATGACCGAATCCGGAGTGAGTGCCGCTGAAATTAAAGCCATCGGTATCTCTTATCAGATGCACGGATTGGTTTGTGTTGATAAGAATCAGCATGTATTGCGTCCTGCTATCATCTGGTGTGACTCCCGTGCGGTGCCATACGGTCAGAAAGCGTTTGAGACAATCGGGGAGGAGAGATGTCTTTCTCATTTGTTGAATTCGCCGGGAAATTTTACCGCTTCCAAGTTGGCGTGGATTAAAGAAAACGAACCTGCCATCTATGAGCAGATTGATAAGATAATGCTGCCGGGCGATTATATTGCCATGAAGTTGAGTGGAGAAATCTGCACAACTGTTTCCGGACTTTCGGAAGGTATGTTCTGGGATTTCAAGAACAACCGGGTGGCTGATTTCTTAATGGATTATTACGGGTTTGATTCTTCTTTGATTGCAGATATTAAGCCGACCTTCGCTGAACAAGGACGTGTAAATGCAATAGCTGCCAAAGAGCTTGGACTGAAAGAAGGGACACCGATTACTTATCGTGCAGGCGACCAGCCTAACAATGCCCTTTCTTTGAACGTGTTTAATCCGGGAGAGATTGCTTCTACGGCAGGAACATCGGGAGTGGTTTATGGCGTGAACAGTGAAGTGAACTATGATCCGCAGTCACGCGTCAATACCTTTGCGCATGTCAATCATACCATAGATCAGACACGTTTGGGAGTATTGCTTTGCATCAACGGAACGGGTATTCTCAATTCATGGGTAAAACGCAACATTGCTCCCGAAGGAATATCTTATAATGAAATGAATGTATTGGCTTCCAAAGCTCCTATCGGCAGTGCGGGAATCAGTATTCTGCCCTTTGGTAACGGTGCCGAACGTATGCTGAACAATAAAGAAATCGGTTGCAGTATCCGTGGACTGGATTTTAATACGCATGGCAAACATCATATTATTCGTGCCGCTCAAGAAGGTATTGTATTCTCTTTTAAATATGGCATTGATATCATGGAGCAAATGGGAATTCCTGTGAAGATGATCCATGCCGGACACGCTAATATGTTCTTGAGTTCTATCTTCCGTGATACTTTGGCGGGAGTCACAGGAGCTACTATCGAGCTTTACGATACGGATGGTTCCGTAGGCGCTGCGAAAGGTGCGGGCATCGGTGCAGGTATCTACAAGGATAACAATGAGGCATTTGCTACGCTTGACAAACTGGATGTGATTGAGCCTAATGTGGCAAAACGACAGGAATATGCTGACGCGTACGCAAAATGGAAATACCGTCTTGAAAAGTCGATGACCGGTAACATACCGGCTCCGGTTCTGTCTTCAGATAAATAATTAACAATTTAAATAATAACCATTTTAAAAATAAAAGAATTATGGCAACAAAAGAATTTTTCCCGGGAATTGAAAAGATTAAGTTCGAAGGTAAAGATAGTAAGAATCCGATGGCATTCCGTTACTACGATGCTGAAAAGGTTATCAACGGTAAGAAGATGAAAGATTGGTTGAGATTTGCTATGGCATGGTGGCATACTTTGTGTGCTGAAGGTGGCGACCAATTCGGTGGCGGAACAAAACAATTCCCTTGGAATAGTAATGCTGACGCTATACAAGCTGCAAAAGATAAAATGGACGCGGGTTTCGAATTCATGCAGAAAATGGGTATCGAATACTACTGTTTCCACGATGTAGACTTGGTTTCTGAAGGTGCAAGCATCGAAGAATACGAAGCTAACTTGAAAGCAATCGTAGCTTATGCAAAACAGAAACAAGCTGAAACTGGCATCAAACTGTTGTGGGGTACTGCCAACGTATTTGGCCATGCACGTTATATGAACGGTGCTGCTACTAACCCTGATTTTGACGTAGTAGCTCGTGCTGCTGTTCAGATCAAGAATGCAATCGATGCAACTATTGAACTGGGTGGTCAGAACTATGTATTCTGGGGTGGCCGTGAAGGCTATATGTCTCTTCTGAATACAGATCAGAAACGTGAAAAAGAACACCTGGCAAAAATGCTGACCATCGCTCGTGATTATGCTCGTGCCCGTGGTTTCAAAGGTACTTTCCTGATTGAACCGAAACCGATGGAACCGACAAAACATCAGTATGATGTAGATACAGAAACAGTAATCGGATTCCTGAAAGCTCATGGCTTGGATAAAGATTTCAAAGTGAACATTGAAGTAAACCACGCAACTTTGGCTGGTCACACTTTCGAACACGAATTGGCAGTAGCAGTAGACAACGGCATGTTGGGTTCTATCGACGCTAACCGTGGTGATTATCAGAATGGTTGGGATACAGACCAATTCCCGATTGACAACTACGAACTGACACAAGCTATGATGCAAATAATCCGCAACGGCGGCTTGGGTAACGGTGGAACAAACTTCGACGCTAAAACTCGTCGTAACTCTACTGACCTGGAAGATATCTTCATCGCTCACATCGCAGGTATGGATGCTATGGCTCGTGCATTGGAAAGTGCAGCTGCTTTGCTGAACGAATCTCCCTATAAGAAAATGTTGGCTGACCGTTACGCTTCATTCGATGGTGGTAAAGGTAAAGAATTTGAAGATGGCAAGTTGACTTTGGAAGATGTAGTTGCTTATGCTAAAGCAAACGGTGAACCGAAGCAGACTAGCGGTAAACAAGAGCTTTATGAAGCAATTCTGAATATGTATTGCTAATTAACCCCACCACAGATTACACGGATTGTCACAGATTAATTTTCTTCTCTCTTATTTTGAATTTTATCTGTGTCAATCTGTGAAATCTGTGGTGATATAAATCCAACTACTACAACACTACTTTATCTACTTATAACCATGATTAATACAACGAACGAGGGTAGTAAACTCTACCTATATTCGATAACCTCTGTCGCCATTTTGGGAGGACTGCTTTTCGGATACGATACAGCGGTTATTTCCGGTGCAGAGAAAGGCTTGGAGGCTTTTTTTCTTTCGGCCTCTGATTTTCAATACAATAAAGTAATGCATGGAATCACATCTTCCAGTGCATTAATTGGCTGTGTACTGGGTGGTGCTTTGTCCGGTATATTTGCTTCCCGTTTGGGACGTCGTAATTCTCTAAGGCTTGCTGCCGTACTCTTTTTCCTTTCAGCATTAGGTTCCTATTATCCGGAAGTCTTGTTTTTCGAATACGGAAAGCCGAACATGGATTTGCTGATTGCTTTTAATTTGTATCGTGTTTTGGGCGGTATCGGTGTTGGACTGGCTTCTGCAGTCTGTCCGATGTATATTGCTGAAATTGCTCCTTCTAATATTCGTGGAACGCTTGTATCGTGTAACCAGTTTGCTATCATTTTCGGTATGTTGGTAGTATACTTCGTGAATTTCCTGATTATGGGCGACCATCAAAATCCTATTATTTTGAAAGATGCAGCAGGTGTACTGTCTGTTAGTGCTGAATCTGATATGTGGACTGTTTATGAAGGATGGCGTTACATGTTCGGTTCGGAAGCTTTCCCTGCCGCTTTCTTCGGTCTGTTATTGTTCTTTGTTCCCAAGACTCCTCGTTATCTTGTATTGATACAGCAGGATGAAAAGGCTTATTCGATCCTTGAAAAGATCAATGGTAAGACAAAAGCACAGGAAATTCTTAATGATATTAAAGCTACTGCTCATGAAAAGACAGAGAAAATCTTTACTTATGGAGTGGCAGTAATTGTGATCGGTATTTTGCTTTCTGTATTCCAACAGGCTATCGGTATTAATGCGGTACTTTATTATGCTCCTCGTATTTTCGAAAATGCAGGTGCAGAAGGAGGTGGCATGATGCAGACAGTTATTATGGGTATTGTAAACATTGTCTTTACATTGGTTGCAATCTTCACTGTAGACCGCTTCGGACGTAAACCACTATTGATAATCGGTTCTATTGGTATGGCTGTAGGTGCATTTGCGGTAGCAATGTGTGATAGCATGGCAATAAAGGGTGTTCTCCCGGTACTTTCAGTGATTGTGTATGCAGCATTCTTTATGATGTCTTGGGGACCGATTTGCTGGGTGTTGATCTCGGAAATATTCCCGAACACCATCCGTGGTAAAGCGGTAGCAATCGCCGTAGCATTCCAATGGATATTCAATTACATTGTATCTTCTACTTTCCCGGCACTGTACGACTTCAGCCCGATGTTTGCATATAGTTTATATGGCATAATCTGTGTGGCTGCTGCTATCTTCGTTTGGCGTTGGGTACCTGAAACGAAAGGTAAGACACTGGAAGATATGAGCAAGCTTTGGAAAAAAAATAAATAAATTAGGTTAGTGTAATTTCATCATGCCATTATGACTTCGGTTTCTTGGCATGGTTCTATTAAGATTATGACATCGTACCAAATGGTAGGGTGTCATAATTGTTTTTATTTGAAACTTTTGGGAACTACTATAAAGTTGAAAAAACATGAAAACATCTGCCACCTGCAACCAAACGCGTGTAATGCACTAGTTGATAAATAGTTGGAGCGTTGCAGATACTGTTGCAGATAGGTTGCAGATCAAAGTATCTGCAACACAGTATAAATCTTACATAAGCCAATTCTCCAGGAGGGCAAAAGTTAATTGTATATATTAACTTCCCGTTTCCAGGCGGGGAATTGTCGTTTCCGGCATTAGAAATTACGGTTTCCACGGTAGGAAACGAGAGTTTCTAAGGCGGGACACTACAGTTTCTACGCAAGGATACTGTCGTTTCCCCGTAGAGACACCACCATTTCTCCATAGAGTCACCCCAATTATCCCATAGCTTTGCACAAAGGAATCAAGGCTTTTTCTTTGATTATATAACGTGTTGCAGATACTTTATCTGCAACCTATCTGCCGCAGGTATCTGCAACGCTCCAACTATTTATCAACTAGTGCATTACACGCGTTTGGTTGCAGGTGGCAGATGTTTTTATGTTTTTCAACTTTATAGTAGGAAAAACTTTCATTCATTTCAGTACAGTTCTTAATTAAATGGGAATTTAGCGGTTAAATGGGAATTTTGCAGTTAGGCTGAAAGCCTTACAATTATATATTTATTGGGGTGCCCTGAAAGGGCTTAATTATATAGCGTAGGGCAACGCCCTACGAAAAAGACACACCAGCCACAAGCCCTGAAAGGGCGGAACTGTATACAATTATGCCCTTTCAGGGCGCAAATTCAGATTGTCGTTTTTTCGTAGGGCGTTGCCCTACGCTATAGAATTAAGCCCTTTCAGGGCACTCCGCAAAATTATCATTTAGCTCATTTATATTCTGAAAAGAATTAAAACCGTCAAGAAACGAACTACTTTTAGCGTCAGTTCGATGCAATATCTATCTGTATGACTTAACGGTCAGATACATTCTCCAAAGTTTCGGAAGGTTTGCCGTCCAAGAGCTTTTCCAAGTCACGTAATTGACGTTGATAATCCTGCAACATCTGACTGACAAAACCACGATAGCAAGAAGCTGATATCAGAAAGTCCGACCATTTCGCCCATTCTTCAAAAATCTTTTGACACTCTGTGCGAGGTGAATTTTGTAAAGAAAAGAAATGCAGGCAAGCCTTTTGCATCTCCGGCATCCCATTTTCCCATGAACGGTCGAGGTTGGTTAACGCTTTAATAAAATGTTTGATTTTGTGGTGTAACGCTCCCAAACGTTGTAATTCCGAACGATCGACTGATACAGTAGGGCATAGTCGTCGTGATTGGGCTAAATAAAACTGTTTTAGGTTTTCTTTTTCTTCCAGATTAGGAAAATTAGCTTCCTGCCGATTGCTTCGAACGGTTTTTACAGGTGCATTGTTTTGTTCTTCATGCATGATACAACGGTTTTAAGATAGGCGGGAATAAAAAAACGGTTCCGCCTTTCCCGTTGACTAACACTCCACAGAAGCTGGGGACGCATTAACGTTCCCCACGGGGGTACGAAACCGCGTATCTACGGCAGCAACAGGCATAAAAATGCCTGCTACTGGAGTTGAAGCAGGTTCACTGCTTCTGTGGGTATAAAATGTTAGTCGCTGCAAATGTACGATAATTTTCGGAAGTCGCAAATTAAACGGTGCAAGAATCTGTATGAAAATTATGTGATGTTAAAGCACTGTAGCCATTTCTGAAGCATGTATTAAAATTAAGTATAATGCATTTTTAATTTTGCAATGACAATGTATAAAGATAAACAGTACCTTTGCACAGTCTTTATATAAAAACACGTATTGTTATGGAACAACATCCGATAAAAATTAATAAAGTGCAGATACGCAATCTGCAAATAGAAGATTATGTACAACTATCCCAATCGTTTACCCGTGTTTATTCTGACGGTAGCGATGTATTTTGGACTCGTGAGCAGATTCAGAAGTTGATTAAAATCTTTCCGGAAGGTCAGATCGTCACAGTCGTTGACGATAAAATAGTTGGTTGTGCTCTTTCCATTATTGTTGATTATGATAAAGTAAAGAACGACCATACGTATGCACAGGTTACGGGTAAGGAAACATTTAATACACATAATCCCAAAGGAAATATCCTGTATGGCATTGAAGTATTCATCCACCCGGGCTATCGTGGTTTGCGTCTCGCACGTCGTATGTATGAATATCGTAAGGAGCTTTGCGAAACATTGAATCTGAAAGCGATCATGTTTGGCGGACGTATCCCGAATTATCATAAATATGCTGACAAAATGCGTCCAAAAGAATATATCGAACGGGTACGTCAACGCGAGATTTATGATCCGGTACTTACTTTCCAGTTGTCGAATGACTTTCACGTTCGTAAGGTAATGACTAATTATCTGCCAAATGATGAAGAATCAAAACATTATGCTTGTTTGCTCCAGTGGGATAATATCTATTATCAGCCACCTACACAGGAATATATCAGTCCCAAAACTACGGTTCGCGTAGGACTGGTGCAATGGCAGATGCGTAGTTATAAAACGTTGGATGACCTGTTCGAACAAGTAGAATTCTTTGTGGACGCAGTATCCGATTATAAAAGTGATTTTGTTCTTTTCCCGGAATATTTCAATGCTCCTTTGATGTCGAAGTATAACGATAAAGGAGAATCACAGGCTATTCGCGGATTGGCAAAGTATACGGATGAAATTCGGGAACGGTTTATGAATCTGGCTATTAGCTATAATATCAACATTATAACCGGGAGTATGCCATACGTAAAAGAGGATGGATTGCTTTATAATGTAGGTTTCCTTTGCCGACGGGATGGAACCTACGAAATGTATGAAAAATTACACGTCACTCCCGATGAAATAAAAAGTTGGGGACTTAATGGTGGTAAACTTCTGAATACTTTTGACACGGACTGTGCAAAGATTGGAGTTTTGATCTGCTATGATGTCGAGTTCCCCGAACTTTCCCGCCTGATGGCAGATCAGGGAATGCAGATATTATTTGTTCCTTTCCTGACAGATACCCAGAATGCCTATTCCCGTGTTCGTGTTTGTGCGCAGGCACGTGCCATCGAGAATGAATGTTTTGTAGTCATTGCCGGAAGTGTCGGAAATCTTCCCCGTGTGCACAATATGGATATTCAATATGCCCAATCGGGGGTATTTACCCCATGCGACTTTGCTTTTCCAACAGACGGAAAGAGGGCAGAGGCAACTCCTAACACCGAAATGATTTTGGTATCGGATGTTGACTTGGATTTGCTGAACGAGCTGCATACTTATGGTAGTGTACGCAACTTGAAAGACCGTAGGAATGACCTGTATGAGGTGAGATACAAGAAATAAAAAGAGTGACGCTATGCTGTCCGGATAGCGTCACTATATGCCTTGGATAGCGTCACTATCCGGGGCATATAGTGACGCCCTTTTGATAGAATATTTTTTATTTGGATGACGTGCCACTCTCTAATATACTAACGATAGAAAACAGCGTAAAGCAAATAGCTCCGAGACCTACCAAAACACGTGCCGGAATGAAATAATCAGCATGTATAGTGGCAAGCTCGAATACAAAAGCCGCCAGGAACAGACAAGCCAATGCCGTAAATACCGGAATCATAGGAATACGGTTGGCTAATTTGAATTCTTGCCTCCATATCTTAGCCAGCAGGATTACTTTGCTGGAAATACTGTAACATACCAACCCCAATCCGAGCATAATATATCCGGTGGTACCGTTTGCACTTCCGGAATCTGCCAAAATCACGAATAATCCCCATACAAAAGAGATAGATCCCATTAATAAAACCAGTTTCGGCCATTTATTCCGTTCTTTTTCTGAATAATCATTACGTATCTGGCGTGCTATGGTAGCTACCAGCGCAATCAAACTGGTACAAATACATGCCAGACCGACCATTACATGCCCCGCCACATAATAAGCAGGATGAGAATGACTGTTGCTCAATAATACAAATGCCCATATCCATGCGATCAGCGAAACGATGATGGCAACAATGACCAATGCCCGTCTCTGATTAAGGGAAAAAGCTCCTTCCGGAACCTCATTACTTGTCGCTTTTGAATTCCTCGGAATTAAAGAGAATCGGGTAGAAGAGGTGGCGGCGGTAGCTACACAAGTGGTAATAAATCCAACGCCGGTGATAACGTGTCCTGCAACAAATGCAGAGGTGGAAGTGGCATTACTGAAAATGCAGATACCTCCAATAATAGTAATGATGGCTGCCAGATAGCCTATAACCGGCAAAACGTATTTGGCCGATTTATTATAAGTATGTATGATTTGCCGGATGATAGTGGCAGCCGTGCAAAACAGTGCAATGCATATCATACCGAGTGAAAACACAACAGGACCGGCCACAACACGACTCCCGTCATCTCCATAACCATAAATAAACGCTCCGTATCCGAAGCAAAAAATAGCCATCGCCAAAGGGATTGCTCTGAATAAAATGCTAATACCGTAATTCATAAGTTAAAGTGCTTTTAGGTTTCCCACTAAAACAAGGAGATACCTGTTTTGTTTAGGCTGTAGGCGGTTTATAATCGTTAACTTCACACGAATCCGATTAAAAGTCTTAGCTTTTTGCTCAACTAAACAAATGTTTTTGTAAATTTGCACCCTTAAAAATGGGGATACCCCTCAAATTGTAAATTGTAAATAGTAAAATCGTAGACAGCTATGGGTAAGAGATTTACTGAATATTCGCAGTTTGACCTTTCGCAGGTGAACAAAGATGTGCTGAAGAAATGGGACGAGAACCAGGTTTTCGCCAAGAGTATGACAGAACGTGATGGTTGTCCTTCGTTCGTGTTTTTCGAAGGACCTCCCTCGGCTAATGGTATGCCGGGTATTCACCATGTAATGGCTCGTACCATTAAGGACATTTTCTGTCGCTACAAAACGATGAAGGGTTATCAGGTGAAGCGTAAAGCCGGATGGGATACGCACGGACTGCCTGTGGAACTAAGTGTAGAAAAGGCATTAGGTATCACAAAAGAAGATATTGGTAAGAAAATCTCTGTTGCCGACTACAATGCGGCTTGTCGGAAAGACGTGATGAAATATACCAAGGAGTGGGAAGACCTGACTCATCGGATGGGATATTGGGTGGATATGAAGCACCCTTATATCACGTATGATAATCGCTATATTGAAACATTATGGTGGCTATTGAAGCAACTGCATAAAAAAGGATTGTTGTATAAAGGATATACGATCCAACCGTATTCACCGGCTGCAGGAACAGGATTGAGCTCACATGAGTTGAATCAACCGGGCTGTTATCGGGACGTAAAAGATACAACAGCCGTTGCCCAATTTAAAATGAAGAATCCTAAACCGGAAATGACGGAATGGGGAACTCCTTATTTTATCGCCTGGACAACTACTCCATGGACATTGCCTTCAAATACGGCTCTTTGTGTGGGACCCAAAATTGACTATGTGGCTGTACAGTCTTACAACGCTTATACCGGAGAACCTATCACGGTTGTTCTGGCAAAAGCTTTATTGAATGTACACTTCAATGCAAAAGCTGCTGATCTGAAATTGGAGGACTACAAAGCTGGAGATAAACTTGTACCATTTAAAGTGATTGCCGAATATAAAGGTACTGATCTTGTCGGTATGGAATATGAGCAGTTGATCCCTTGGGTGAAACCGGTTGAGGTATCCGAAGATGGCAACTGGAAGCCTAGTGATAAGGCTTTCCGTGTAATACCAGGTGATTATGTTACTACAGAAGATGGTACAGGTATTGTTCACATTGCACCTACATTTGGTGCAGACGATGCGAATGTGGCACGTGCTGCAGGAATCCCGTCATTGTTCATGATTAATAAGAAAGGCGAAACTCGTCCGATGGTGGATTTAACTGGTAAATTCTATCTGTTGAATGAGTTGGATGAGAATTTCGTAAAAGAATGTGTTGATGTAGATAAATACAAAGAATATCAGGGTGCATGGGTGAAAAATGCTTATGATCCTCAATTTATGGTGGATGGCAAATACGATGAGAAAGCTGCGCAAGCTGCCGAATCTTTGGATATTGTCATTGCCATGATGATGAAAGCAGACAACAAGGCTTTCAAGATAGAAAAGCATGTCCACAACTATCCGCACTGCTGGCGTACAGACAAACCGGTACTTTATTATCCGTTGGATAGCTGGTTTATCCGTTCTACCGCTTGCAAGGAGCGAATGATGGAATTGAATAAAACCATCAACTGGAAACCGGAATCTACCGGAACCGGCCGTTTCGGCAAGTGGCTGGAAAATCTGAATGACTGGAACCTTAGCCGTTCTCGTTATTGGGGTACTCCATTACCTATCTGGCGTACAGAAGATAATACGGATGAGATATGCATCGAATCTGTAGAAGAACTTTATAATGAAATCGAGAAATCGGTAGCTGCCGGATTTATGAAATCCAATCCATACAAGGATAAAGGTTTCGTGCCGGGTCAATATTCGGAAGAAAATTATGATAAGATTGATCTTCACCGTCCTTATGTAGACGACGTCATATTGGTATCGAAAGACGGCAAACCGATGAAGCGTGAATCAGACTTGATTGATGTATGGTTCGATTCGGGTGCTATGCCATACGCGCAGATCCATTATCCGTTCGAAAATAAAGAACTGTTGGATAACCGTCAGGTATATCCGGCTGACTTTATCGCAGAAGGAGTAGACCAGACTCGTGGTTGGTTCTTTACCTTGCATGCTATCGCTACCATGGTATTTGACAGTGTGTCCTACAAAGCTGTTATCTCTAACGGTTTGGTACTCGATAAGAACGGTAACAAGATGTCTAAGCGTTTGAATAACGCTGTCGATCCGTTTACTACGATTGAAAAGTATGGTTCCGACCCGTTGCGTTGGTACATGATTACCAATTCTTCTCCGTGGGATAACCTGAAATTTGACGTTGAAGGAGTGGAAGAGGTTCGCCGTAAATTCTTCGGTACCTTATATAATACGTATTCATTCTTTGCGCTTTATGCGAATGTAGACGGATTTGAGTATAAAGAAGCGGATGTACCGATGGCAGAACGTCCGGAGATCGACCGCTGGATCTTGTCTGTATTGAATACATTAATAAAGGAGGTAGATACATGCTATAATGAATATGAACCGACAAAGGCAGGACGTTTGATCTCTGATTTTGTGAATGATAATTTGTCCAACTGGTATGTTCGCCTGAATCGTAAACGTTTCTGGGGTGGTGAATTTACACAGGATAAATTGTCTGCTTATCAGACATTGTACACTTGTCTCGAAACAGTTGCCAAACTGATGGCTCCTGTATCTCCGTTCTATGCAGACCGGTTGTATACTGACTTGATTACAGCAACAGGACGCGACAATGTAGTTTCTGTCCATCTTGCCGAATTCCCGAAATATCAGGAAGAAATGATAGACAAGGAACTGGAAGCCCGCATGCAAATGGCACAGGATGTTACATCTATGGTGTTGGCATTGCGCCGCAAGGTGAATATCAAGGTACGCCAACCGCTACAGTGTATCATGGTTCCGGTGGTAGATGAAGAGCAGAAAGCTCATATCGAAGCTGTGAAGAACCTGATTATGAATGAAGTGAACGTAAAAGAAGTCAGATTCGTTGATGGTGCAGCCGGTGTATTGGTGAAAAAAGTGAAATGTGACTTTAAAAAGTTAGGCCCGAAATTTGGCAAGCAAATGAAAGCAGTAGCTGCTGCTGTTGCAGAAATGTCACAGGAAGCGATCGGTGAATTGGAGAAAAACGGAAAGTATACATTAAATCTGGATGGTGCGGAAGCTGTTATTGAAGCATCAGATGTCGAGATCTTTAGTGAAGATATTCCGGGATGGTTGGTTGCCAATGAAGGCAAACTGACAGTAGCGCTTGAAGTGACTATTACCGAAGAACTGCGTCGCGAGGGTATTGCTCGTGAACTGGTGAACCGTATTCAGAATATACGTAAGTCAAGCGGCTTCGAGATTACAGACAAAATAAAAATAACAATCTCGAAAAATACGCAAACAGATGATGCGGTAAATGAATATAATACTTATATTTGTAACCAGGTTTTAGGCACATCTCTTGAACTTGTAGATGAAGTGAAAGACGGAACAATGCTGGAGTTTGACGACTTCTCATTGTTTGTGAACGTGATAAAAGACTAATACTATATTGATTAACCTTTTAAAATTGTAAAGTTATGGCAGAAAAGACTAGATATTCGGATGCGGAACTCGAGGAATTCCGTGCCATTATTATGGAGAAACTGGAATTGGCACAACGTGACTATGAACAGTTGAAGAAAAGTTTGATGGGACTGGACGGTAATGATACCGACGATACATCTCCTACGTATAAAGTATTGGAAGAAGGAGCTAATACGCTCTCCAAGGAAGAAACGACCCGACTGGCACAACGTCAGCTGAAGTTTATCCAAGGATTACAAGCTGCTTTGGTACGTATTGAGAATAAAACGTACGGCATTTGCCGTGAAACCGGAAAGTTGATTCCGGCAGAACGTCTGCGTGCTGTTCCTCATGCTACATTAAGCATTGAAGCAAAGAACAGTGGTAAAAAATAACAGATAGCAAGTAGGCTACAGGTAACGAGCTACAAGTAGCTGCGCAAAGTTTACGCACGGCACTTGTAGCTCGTTATGTTTAACTTATAATAAACACATGAAGAAACTATTCACGAAGGGGAGAATTGCCCTTCTCGTTATCTTTTCCGTATTGATTATTGACCAGATCATCAAGGTCTGGATTAAAACTCACATGTACTGGCACGAAAGTATACGTGTGACCGATTGGTTTTATATCTATTTCACCGAAAACAACGGGATGGCTTTCGGTATGGAAATCTTCGGCAAGTTATTCCTGACAACATTCCGCATTGTTGCAGTAGCATTGATAGGGTGGTATCTCTATAAAATCATAAAGAAAGGGTTCAAAACAGGTTATATCGTCTGTGTGGCTCTTATTCTGACCGGTGCTTTGGGGAACATCATAGATAGCGTGTTCTATGGAGTTATTTTCAATGAAAGCACTCATTCGCAGATTGCCAGTTTCATGCCCGAAGGTGGTGGATATTCTACCTGGTTTTACGGAAAAGTGGTGGATATGTTTTACTTTCCGATTATAGATACAAACTGGCCTACATGGATGCCGTTTGTGGGTGGAGAGCATTTTATATTCTTTAGTCCGATCTTTAATTTTGCGGATGCCGCTATCAGTTGCGGTATCATTGCCTTGTTACTCTTTTATAGTAAATATTTGAATGAGTCTTATCATTCGCTGGATAAAGATAAAAAGGAAGCTACGGATCATGAAAAATAAATTTCGGTTTCATCTGTGTCTCATCTGCATGTTCGTTTTTGCGGTAGCCGGGTGTAAAGTGAAAAGACCCAGTGATGTAATCTCGGAATCGAAGATGGAGAATTTGCTGTATGATTATCATGTGGCAAAGTCTATGGGAGATAATTTGCCTTATAGTGAGAACTATAAGAAAGCATTGTATATCGACGCCGTTTTCAAGAAATACGGGACTACACAAGCTGCATTTGACTCATCCATGGTTTGGTATACCCGTAACACAGAGATTTTATCGAAAATTTATGATAAGGTGAAAAAACGCTTGAAAGACGAACAGGAACTTGTTGGCGACCTGATAGCCAAGCGTGATAAGAAACCGAAAATGACTAAGCAGGGTGATAGCATCGATGTCTGGCCGTGGCAGCGTATGGTACGTTTGACCGGTGAAATGATGGATAATCAATATGTATTTACTTTGCCGACCGACTCTAACTACAAAGACCGGGATACACTGGTATGGGAAGTGCGGTATCGTTTCCTGGAGCCGATGCTTGCCGACTCTTTAAGAGGTGTCACTATGGCTATGCAGGTGATTTATGAGAAAGATACGATCAATCATTGGAAAAAGGTGACTGAACCGGGTGTGCAACAAATTCGTTTGTTTGCAGACACATTAGGTTCGATGAAAGAAATAAAAGGGTTCATTTATTATCCGATGGATAGCCAGGAAAAAGGCGGGGCAGTATTGGCCGACCGCTTCATGATGACTCGTTATCATTGTACGGATACGCTCGCATTTGCTGTACGCGATTCTTTGAATAAGATAGAAGCATTGAAAGCGGATTCTTTGAAGAAGATAGCTACTAAAGAAAATGCCGACTCTTTACATAAGGTCATAGACAAGAATAAAGATGACATTCAGCGTCTGACACCGGAAGAGATGAACCGTCGTCGTACGGGAACTCATCGTGAGAAGAAGCCGGAGCAGATTCAGGTGGAACAGCATATCCAAAAGGAACGGATAGAGCAAAGAAAAGAACGCCAGATGAATCAACGCAGGAAGCAGCAACAAAGACGTTCAAACAACTGATTGTAATGAAACGTTTTGCTTCTCATTATTTGCTGATACCTGCCGTCGGATATATGAAGCAGCAGGTAGTGGAGATCACTGACGAAGGAGTTGTCCGAGGTGTGTTCCCATTGACCGAAGAGATTGAATCGGTTGAATGGATGCCGGGAGTGATTGTGCTGCTTTCTGAAAGTCAGGTGGAAAAAATAAAAAACACTGGGATGATTTTAAAAAACATTCCAGTGTTTCAAATCAATCTTCCCAGTGTTTCGAATCAATCTTCTCAATGTTTTAATGAGTATCTGCAGGAAGCAGAAAAGAAGGGGGAAGCTTTATTTCCTTATTTGTTTTATCCTTTTGATTTTACTTCCATGCAGCCTGTCGACGGAACTCGGCACAGATTACTGCGGTAGCAATGGCTACATTCAGAGACTCGGATGTCTCTTGGCCTGCCGGATAATTGGGGATATATAATTTTCGGTTGATTAATGTGGCTACCTCTTTCCCTATGCCATTCCCTTCATTTCCCATTACGATCAAGCCATTGGCCGACAATGGTTGTTCATACATGTTTTTTCCATCCAGAAACGTACCGAACACAGGAGTATCTCCGAGCGACCGGATAAAATCGGGGAGGGAAGTATAATGTACTTTCACCCGGGCAATTCCACCCATAGTGGCTTGTATGGTCTTAGGGTTATATACATCTACCGTATTCTGCGAGCAGATAATATGTTCGATGCCAAACCAGTCGGCCAGACGGATAATGGTACCTAGATTTCCGGGATCCTGCACATCGTCCAATGCAAGGCAAAGTGATGAACGAACTGCCTCCGGATCCAAAGTATATTGTGGTTGTTCGAAAATAGCAAGTACCTGTTGGGGAGTTTTCAATAAACTGGCCCGTGAAAGATCTTCCTGTGAAACTTCTACCAGTTCACTTGCATCTATATCGGGATGTTCCTGAAGCCAGGAGGAAGTGGCTGCTAAAAAACGACAAGGAAAATGTCCGAGTAAATCACCTACCAATTTAGGACCTTCAGCCAGAAATACTCCCTCTTCTTTGCGTATTTTCTTCAGTTCCAGCGAGTGGATATACTTTATTTTGTTTTTACTTAGTGATGCCATAAATTTGATATTCTTTTGCAAAGCTATAAAGATATTTCCAATCTATCCTTACTTTCCTCTCTTTTTCTTAATTTATTTTTCCCGTCGGAAAATATAATTTATCTTTGTAAGCGCATTTTTTATGCTATCGATGTAAAACCGTATGAGGAGAAATTTTCTTTATTTACTTGCTTCTGCTGCTGTCTTGTCACTTGCTTCGTGTACTACCACTAAGTTTGTGCCGGATGGTTCTTATTTGCTGGATGAAGTTAAAATTCGTACGGACCAGAAAAACATACGGCCTTCTTCCTTACGTATGTATGTTCGTCAAAATCCTAATGCCAAGTGGTTCAGCCTGATAAAGACTCAACTTTATGTCTACAATCTGTCGGGACGTGATTCAACCAAATGGGGAAACAAATTTTTAAGAAGGATAGGGGATGCTCCTGTAATATATAGCGAGGACGAAGCGAAACGCTCTGAAGAAGAAATCACTAAGGCTGTGCACAATATGGGATATATGGCGGCAACCGTGAAGCGTTCGACTAAAATAAAAAAGAAAAAGATTAAACTGTATTATGATGTAACGGCCGGCAAACCCTACGTTGTTCAATCTATCAAATATGATATTTATGATCCTAAAATAGCCTCTCTTCTCAAACAGGATTCTGCCAGAAGCTTGTTGAAGGAAGGAATGTATTTGGATGTGAATGTATTGGATGCGGACAGGCAACGTATCACGAATAAGTTGCTTCGGAATGGCTATTATAAATTTAATAAGGATTATATCGGATATACGGCCGATACGGTTCGTAATACTTATAATGTAGATCTGACTCAACATTTGCAGATGTATAAAGCGCATGCGATTGATTCGGCAAGGGCACATCAGCAATATTGGATCAATAAGATTAATTTTATTACGGATTATGACGTTTTGCAGTCTTCTGCCTTGAGTAGTGTGGATATTAATGATTCGGTTCATTATAAGGGATATCCGATTTACTATAAGGATAAGCTCTATTTACGTCCTAAAGTGCTTACGGATAACCTCCGGTTTGCTTCCGGCGATTTGTTTAATGAGCGTGATGTGCAGCAAACTTATTCCAGTTTCGGGCGTTTGTCTGCATTGAAATATACGAATATCCGTTTTATCGAGACTCAAGTTGGAGATTCAACAATGCTCGATTGTTACGTGATGTTGACTAAGAGCAAGCATAAATCGGTATCCTTTGAGGTAGAGGGAACCAATTCTGCCGGTGACTTGGGAGCGGCAGCTTCCGTTTCTTTCCAGAATAGGAATCTCTTTCGCGGGTCGGAAACGTTTATGATAAAATTCCGTGGAGCGTATGAGGTTATTTCCGGGCTTCAGGCAGGCTATTCAAATAATAACTATACGGAGTATGGAGTGGAAACGAGTATCAACTTTCCTAATTTCCTGTTCCCATTCATTTCCTCTGATTTTAAACGGAAAATCAGGGCTACAACAGAGTTTGGTTTACAGTATAATTATCAGTTGCGACCGGAGTTCTTGCGTACGATGGCTTCTGCTAACTGGAGTTACAAGTGGACACAACGCCAGAAGATACAACACCGTATTGATTTGATAAATATTGCTTTCCTTTATTTGCCCCGTATTTCTGAAAGATTTAAAGAAGACTATATAAATAAAGGACAGAACCATATATTCCAGTATAATTATCAGGATCGACTGATTATAAATATGGGATATAGCTATAATTATAATAGCGTGGGAGGATCGATTATCAATAATACGATTGCTTCTAATTCATACTCCATCCGTTTTAATTTCGAATCGGCGGGAAATGTAATGTATGCTCTGTCAAAGGCTGCAAACATTCGGAAGAACAGTAATGGTGAATACGCTATTCTGGGAATTCCTTATGCTCAATATCTGAAAGGGGAGTTTGATTTTGCTAAGAATATCAGAATCGATTATCGTAACTCTTTTGCGTTTCATGCTGGTGTGGGAATAGCTGTACCTTATGGAAATGCGAAGACTATTCCGTTTGAGAAACAATATTTCTCTGGTGGAGCCAATAGTGTCCGCGGATGGAGTGTTCGCGATTTGGGACCGGGCTCTTTTGCAGGAAATGGGAATTTGCTCGATCAATCCGGAGATATTAAACTGGATGCCAGTATTGAATACCGAAGCAAGTTATTCTGGAAGTTTCAGGGGGCGGTATTTATTGATGCTGGTAATATCTGGACCATCCGGAGTTATGCCAATCAACCGGGAGGGGTTTTCAAGTTTGATAGGTTTTATAAGCAAATAGCAGTGGCCTACGGATTAGGTCTCCGCCTGGATTTGGATTTCTTTATTTTGCGTTTTGACGGAGGTATGAAAGCTGTCAATCCTGCCTATGAAACGAGGAAAGAGCATTTCCCCATCATTCATCCTAAATTCAGTCGTGACTTTGCTTTCCATTTTGCTGTGGGATATCCTTTCTAATCAGCCATTTATTATTTACTCTTACTAATTCGAGCGTATCTTGCAGGGAACTTACGTATTCCATTTTTCCTCCGATGGGATGAATGACGAATGCATTTTTGATTTGGCAGACAACCGACGCTTCTTCTAAATTAGCATCTATCTCACTTGAAATAACAGAAACTTTTGCAGCGCCTCGTGTCTTAAGTTGCTCCAGATGGGGTTGCCCGACATTAGATGCTAAGAAACTAAGATAAGATTGAGAAGAAGGCGTGCTCCATTCTTTGGCGACCGGATAATTGAAATTATAAAAGGCTTCACAGAAATCTATGGCTGTCTGTTCTATTTGAGTTTGAGGAGTCTGTTGCTGACAAGATAGACAGGTGAAGATTAGAACAGAATAGATAAGTGTATGTAGTTTATTCATAGTACAAAAGATTCTTGATAGAAGAAGATAAGATTGAAAAAGGAGATGAAACTCCTATATGATGTTTCATCTCCTTCGTATTTGTTTTTATTTTTAGCGGGCGGCAAACATAAAATTGCTCATTGTAGCCTGGCGTGCTGCCAGCATGCCTTGAGCATCCAGCGTTACATTCATCTTTTCGCCATTTGGCAAGAACAAATCAGCAGTGCCATCATTGTTCATTTTTACTAATTCAGCGCTTTCACCGTTTGCAACGACATTCCATGTGTTGGCTTCTTTGTTGTAGATCAGGTCCATTGAAGCAGTTTCGCCCTCTTTAGTAATGGAATATCCATTCTCAAGAGTTTTCACCATGTAGTTGCCGTTTTCTCCTTTTACTTTCTTTACGTCACCTACATTAGCCATCGGATTGGAGCCACTCCAGAATTCGATTGAGTTGATAACTAAAGCATCAGCCAGGTAAGCTACACCATAAACCGGAACAATGTTGAAAGCAAGGAATACGAGTTCGTTTACAAACTTGTTTCCAACTGATTGATTCCAGGAAGACAGGCGGTTGAATAAACCAAATGATCCTACACAAGAACTGAATAATAAGCTACCACTAAGTACTACTGCGACTAAAGTCAGTTTTCCTCTTTTCATGTTAAAATGTTTTTGATTAATAAAAAATATTGATAATTTCTCTCTTATGTGTATGCAAATATAATATTTTTTAATTAATCGGGGCTATTATTTCTAGTTTTTGTATACTCTTGACTTCCGCCGTGACAATTCGTTTCCTATGATATGGTCTATTGAAAATTTACCGGGACCGGCAATATACATCAATATAAATACAACTAAATAGATGAAGGCTAGCTCTTTAACCGCAAATACGTCATTAGCATGAACAACAAAGAAGGCTACTATCATTGTGAAAATCATCGGGATCATTGCCAAGCGATACAGGAATCCGATGATAAATGCCATCGAACATACGAGTTCGCCAAAAATTGCTAATCCGAGAGATAGGGGACTTCCTATTCCAAGCGGATCAGGAAATACTGCTGACATCTCCTGGAAGTTACTCCATTTCTGGATACCGTGGTTCATTAATAATATACCGAAGATGATCCGGACAGCCAATAGCAACAAAGATACTTTCGTTGTATTCGATTTTGTGGGAAATAAAAAACTATAAATCATAAGTTGTTCTATTTTTAAGTTTATATCTATTTATATAAACATAAAAAATCTTGAAATTGTTCTCTATTGATAGTAAAATTTGTTTGGACCTTATTCCTTATTTAAAACATAATGGTCTGCAAGTTCTCCGGTTATTTCTTGTTTATCCATTGTTAGTTTGCGTAAATGATTTTCTTCTACTTTATAATAAGAAAGTTCTCCGCCTTCTTCATTAAGAGTCAACAGGTTGTCTTTTAAAGTATATGTACCTTTTTCGTCAAATGAGCTGTCTCTATCGATATATACGGAATGGAGGCTGAATGTTTTGTCCGGATTTAATGTCAGGGTTGTTTCAATACCCGGACAATCGGCAGCGGGGAAAACTCCTTTATAAGTTCCTTCGTAATCAAGTGAATTTTCCGCATTATGGATATCGGTTACTTCGATTGAAGTACTGTCTGCACCGGCACTCTTGTTTGTTTTCGCGCTATTGTTGCATGCTGCCAAAAGAGCACATGAACATACTAAAATGAAAATTTTCTTCATAATTATTGTTTCTATTAGTTAGTCTAATTGAGTATATTGGACGTAAAGGTATAAATTTAAAATGGAATCTTTATAGTAAAAAGAAACGAACAACTTTATTTATGAATAAATAAACTTTGTATCTTTGCGGAAAATTCTAAAGATATGGCACAACATACTTATGACAATGAAGCTGTTCAGGAATTATTGAACTGGGCAAAAAAGATGATTGAGACAAAGAATTATCCTACAGAAAGATATCAGGTCAATAAATGTACTACCATTATTGATGGTAAATCGTATTTGGAATCTTTGATTGCAATGATTTCCAGAAACTGGGAGAATCCGACTTTTCATCCTACTATTGAGCAATTATGGGAGTTTAGGGAAAAGTGGGAAAATAAAGAAGCGTAGTAAATTGTGATTCAATGTTGAATGATAAATCATTTATGAATATAGAAATGCACTCTAATCATGTCAGATAAGAGTGCATTTCTATTTTATTAGTTTGATATTTATCAGCTTCCTAAAAAGGCAGCCATCTTTTCTTCTTTTTCAGGGATGTTTTTTCTTCTTCTCCGTTTTGGCTATAGATATCTGCAAACGTCTTTTTCTCTTTAATCATTTCGTAAATGACTCCCCAGTCTGGTAAACCACCCAGATTTCGATCGTCAATGAACATGTCGGCTTTCAACTTTCGAGAGAATCCCTGATGGCCTTTCTGCTCTTCAGGATAATCCTTATTAACGGCATAAAATTCTAAACCTCTGGATTTACACCATTCGACAGCTTCGTCCAGAAGTGCTCCTTCACGCACACTCCACAGTATTAAACGATGCTTTTCTTGTTGCAATAACTTCAATGTGTCAACAGCGAATGGAATCTCTTCACCAATGCGTGGATAACGATGTTCTACAATCGTTCCGTCAAAATCAACAGCTATAATCATAGTTTTTAATTACCTAATTTGGAACAAAGATACGGACAGTAAGCCAAAAAAACGTATCTTTGTCTCAAATTAACATTTTAATAAAAATATAAATACATGAACAATTCCCCTCAGCGTGCTGCTAAAGGCTTTACGAGAGCATTTTGGGTCAGCAACACAGTCGAACTGTTTGAGCGTATGGCATATTATGCCGTTTTTATCGTTCTCACTATTTATCTATCTTCCATTTTAGGTTTTAATGATTTCGAAGCAAGTATGATTTCCGGGCTTTTTTCCGGTGGATTGTATCTGCTTCCTATTTTTTCCGGTGCTTATGCTGACAAGATCGGTTTCCGGAAATCAATGATTATAGCATTTTCCTTATTATCCATCGGATATTTAGGGTTGGGTGTACTGCCCACTTTACTGGAAGCTGCCGGTTTGGTTAGTTATGGTGCCACTACTCAATTTAATGGTTTGCCTGATAGCTATACCCGGTGGATCATCGTGCCGGTTTTGTTTGTACTTATGGTGGGAGGTTCTTTCATTAAGTCCATTATCTCCGCTTCTGTGGCTAAAGAAACAACGGAAGCAACCCGTGCCCGTGGTTATTCCATATTTTATATGATGGTAAATGTGGGTGCTTTCACCGGTAAAACGATTATCGATCCTTTGCGTAATGTCATTGGTGAACAAGCGTATATCTATATTAATTATTTCTCCGGTGCGATGACAATAGTTGCTTTACTTGCTGTTATTCTTCTTTATAAATCGACGCATACGGCAGGTGAAGGAAAAAGTCTCCATGAGATTGGACAGGGATTTATGCGAATCATCACAAACTGGCGTTTATTGATTCTTATTTTGATTGTTACAGGTTTCTGGATGGTGCAACAGCAGCTTTATGCCACTATGCCTAAATATGTGATTCGTATGGCTGGAGAGACGGCAAAACCGGGTTGGATTGCCAACGTGAATCCGTTTGTGGTGGTTTGCTGCGTTAGTTTTATCACCCGTTTGATGGCCAAACGCAGTGCGATTACTTCGATGAATGTGGGAATGTTTTTGATTCCTATTTCGGCATTACTGATGGCATGTGGAAATTTGTTGGGTAATGATCTTATTACAGGTATGAGCAATATTACTCTGATGATGATTGCGGGTATAGTTGTGCAGGCGCTTGCCGAATGTTTCATTTCACCGCGTTATCTGGAATATTTCTCTTTACAGGCTCCGAAAGGAGAAGAAGGAATGTATTTAGGATTCAGTCATTTACATTCATTCCTTTCTTCTATTTTCGGTTTTGGTCTGGCGGGAATTTTGCTCACTAAATATTGTCCGGATCCGGCTTTGTTCGAGACGCGGGAAGCATGGGAGGCAGCTAGTGGAAATGCCCATTATATATGGTATTACTTTGCTGCTATAGGCCTGATTGCCGCTGTAGCGCTACTATTATTTGCAAAAATCACCGAATCCATCGACAAAAAGAAGGAGGCTTCTCGGTAATTCTCTGCTTTTTTATGTATATTTGCCGTCACTTTGCTGTAAAAGTTGACGGCATTTTGCATTTTAATAAAGAGGATAAAACATGAAAGTAAAATTTATAAGCTTGGCGAGTGGCAGTAGCGGGAACTGTTATTATCTGGGCACTGAAACCTATGGGATACTGATAGATGCCGGAATCGGCATACGTACTATCAAAAAATCACTGAAAGATTATAATATCTTGATGGATAGTATTCGTGCGGTATTTATAACGCACGATCATGCTGACCATATTAAAGCAGTGGGTAATCTGGGAGAAAAAATGAATATTCCTGTTTATACAACCGCACGTATTCATGCTGGAATTAATCGTAGCTATTGTATGACGGAGAAACTTAGCTCGTCAGTTCGTTATCTGGAAAAGCAAGAGCCTATGACGCTGGAAGATTTTCACATCGAATCTTTTGAAGTGCCACACGATGGAACGGACAATGTGGGGTATTGCATTGAAATTGATGGCAAAGTCTTTTCTTTCTTAACCGACCTTGGAGAGATTACTCCTACAGCTGCTCATTATATCAGTAAAGCCCATTATCTGATACTTGAAGCCAACTACGATGAGGAAATGCTCAAAATGGGGCCTTATCCTCAATATCTGAAAGAACGGATTGCAAGTAAAACCGGACACATGAGTAACTCTGATACTGCAGAGTTTCTGGCGGAAAATATTACTGAACATTTGCGATATATCTGGTTATGCCATTTAAGTAAAGACAATAATCACCCGGAGCTGGCTTATAAAACGGTGGAATGGAAATTAAAGAACAAAGGTGTTATTGTAGGCAAAGATGTGCAACTACTTGCTTTAAAGCGAAATACGCCTTCCGAGCTTTATGTGTTCGAATAAAGACGAAAAAAGATAGTAAAAAAGCTGCATGATTGTTTGGTCAAATAAAATAAAAGACCTACTTTTGCAACCGCAAACGAGGAATTAAGCACTCTTAGCTCAGTTGGTAGAGCAACTGACTCTTAATCAGTGGGTCCAGGGTTCGAATCCCTGAGGGTGTACAAATTCGACGTTGCAATAAAAATAAAATGTTGCACTCTTAGCTCAGCTGGTAGAGCAATTGACTCTTAATCAATGGGTCCAGGGTTCGAGTCCCTGAGGGTGTACAAAGATTATTAAAAGGAGAACTTAAAAGGTTCTCCTTTTTTGTTAAGAGCTTTTTGGGGTGTTACTGTTCAGCTGTAGGAATAAAAAATACCGCTACTCAAAGCTATATTCGACTTTGGTAGCGGTTTTTTTATAGTGTAACTACTATCTATTAGAACTTGAAGAAGTTCTTGGCATTGTTGTAGCTGATATCTTCAATCATTTGGTTTACACGCTCCATTTCAGATACCGGAATTTCTCCGTTTTCTACGTCACGTCCTACCAGGTTACACAATGTACGGCGGAAATATTCATGACGCGGGTAGGATAGGAATGAACGAGAGTCGGTCAACATACCTACGAAGCGGCTCAAAAGACCGAGTACTGACAAAGCATTCATTTGTTTTTCCATACCATCCTTTTGATCGAGGAACCACCATCCGGAACCAAATTGGATTTTTCCCGGGATAGAACCATCCTGGAAGTTACCCAGCATTGTTGCAATTACTTCGTTGGCGCATGGGTTCAAGTTGTAGAGGATTGTTTTAGTCAATTTGCCATTAGTGTTCAGGCGATCAAGGAATTTAGCCATTGCTTTGGCGGTTGTAAATTCACCGATAGAATCGAAACCTGTATCAGCACCCAGTAATTTAAACATCTTCGTGTTATTGTTACGAATAGCGCCGTAATGGAATTGTTGAGTCCATCCTTTTTCCCAGTCCATTTCACCGAAGATCACAAGCATTGCCGATTTGAATTTCAGAATTTCTTCCTTGGTCAATTCTGCGCCACCATATACCTTATTAAAGATGGCTTTGATTTCAGCATCTGTATAATCTTCTGCGTAGAATTCTTCAATACCATGGTCAGACAGACGGCAGCCTTGTTCTGCGAAGAAGTCATGACGTTTGCGTAAAGCAGCGATCATATCATCAAAGTTGGAGATGATAACACCACTTACCTCTGCCAGTTTTTCTACATAACTGCGGAAATCTGCAGGGACTTCTACAGCCATAGCCTTATCAGGACGCCATGTTGGTAACATCTTGATTTCAAATCCGCTTTCGCGTGTTTTGATATGATATTCCAATGAATCGATAGGATCATCCGTTGTGCAAACGGCTTCTACATGATAACGACGCATCATTCCACGAGCTGAATATTCGGGTTGAGACAGTTTCTCGTTACATTCATCGTAAATTTCACGTGCGGTTTGTGGATTCAATATTTTATTGATACCAAATGCCGTTTTCAGTTCAAGGTGAGTCCAGTGGTACAATGGGTTGCGGAAAGTGTAAGGTACTGTTTCCGCCCATTTTTCAAATTTTTCCCAGTCTGTGGTATCTTTTCCCGTACAGAAACGTTCGTCTACACCGTTTGTACGCATTGCACGCCATTTGTAGTGGTCACCGCCCAACCAGATTTCAGTCAGTGATTTAAACTTGTAGTCGTCAGCTACCATTTGAGGGATAAGGTGACAGTGATAGTCGATGATCGGCATTTTAGCCGCATGCTCGTGATACAACTTTTGCGCAGTTTCTGTTTGCAGCAAGAAGTTTTCGTCCATGAAGTTCTTCATTATTACTGTGTTTTAAGTATATAAAATTATTACTTTCTATATTTATACCTATATAGTATTGATTTTAAAGCTAATAGGCGTAAATCTTGTTTTAGTTTTATTAACCGTTATCGAACACAAAAATAGAAAATTTACTTGGAGTAACAAAATAATTCGTATATTTGCAGCGATTATTTATAATATTTAAGTTTTAGCACTATGGAGGACCAGAACTATACCATTAAAGACATTGCCCGTATGGCCGGTGTTTCCGCCGGAACGGTTGACAGGGTGTTGCACAATCGCGGTGACGTGTCTCCCAAAAGCAAAGCCAAAGTACAAAAGGTGTTGGATGAGATTCATTATCAGCCCAATGTGTTTGCTATCGGTTTGGCTGCTAAAAAGAAATATTCTTTCCTCTGTTTGATACCTTATTATATAGAGCATGATTATTGGCATTCGGTAGTAGGGGGGATTGAGCGTGTCCGGCAAGAATTACGTCCTTTTAATGTGAGTATAGATTATTTGTGCTATCACCATGGGGATGAGAAGAGTTATCAGGAAGCCTGCCTTTCTATAAAAGAAAAGAATGTGGATGCGGTATTGATTTCTCCGAATTTTCGGGAAGAGACACTGGCGCTGACAGCCTATTTACAGGAAAATAAGATTGCTTATGCTTTTGTCGATTTCAATATGGAAGAAGCGAAAGCGTTGACGTATATCGGGCAGGATTCATATAAGAGCGGATATATCGCAGCGAAAATATTGATGCGCAATTATTCGGCAGGAGAAGGCCAGGAGTTGGTTTTGTTTTTAAGTAACAATAAAGATAATCCGGCTGAAATACAGATGCAACGCCGTTTGGATGGTTTTATGAGTTACATTGCCGAAGAATATAATAACTTGGTAATCCATGAGGTAGTACTTAATAAATCCGATCAGGAAAGTAACCAACAGACATTGGATGAGTTTTTTCAGGCGCATCCGAAGGCTTTACTGGGAGTTGTATTTAATTCCAGAGTGTATCAGTTGGGAGAGTATCTTCGTCATGCGGGACGTAGCATGAAAGGACTGATAGGATATGACCTTCTGAAAGCAAACGTAGATTTATTAAAATCCGGTGATGTGCATTATTTAATCGGGCAACGTCCGGGTTTGCAAGGATATTGTGGGGTGAAGGCTTTGTGCGATCATGTCGTGTTTAAGAAGTCTGTTGAACCTGTAAAATACATGCCTATTGATATCCTGATAAAGGAAAACATTGATTTTTATTTTGAATTTGTATAATATCAACTTTATAAATTACAACTAACATGAAAGCATTAAACAAAGAAACTGCTCCTAAAACACAACGTCCGGAGCGTATTATCCAATTTGGCGAAGGTAACTTTTTGCGTGCATTTGTAGATTGGATTATTTATAACATGAACCAGAAAGCTGATTTCAACAGCAGTGTAGTAGTGGTTCAACCGATTGATAAAGGTATGGTCGATATGCTGAATGCACAGGATGATCTTTATCATGTAAACCTTCAAGGATTGGATAAAGGAGAGGCTGTTAACAGCTTGACAATGATTGATGTAATCAGCCGCGCTTTAAACCCATATACTCAAAATGACGAGTTTATGAAGTTGGCAGAGCAACCTGAAATGCGTTTTGTTATTTCAAACACTACAGAGGCTGGTATTGCTTTTGATCCGGCTTGTAAACTTGAGGATGCTCCTGCTTCATCTTATCCGGGTAAGCTGACTCAATTACTCTATCATCGTTTTAAAACATTCAATGGTGATAAGACAAAAGGTTTGATTATTTTCCCTTGCGAGCTTATTTTCCTGAATGGTCATAAGTTGAAAGAAACAATTTATCAATATATTGAATTGTGGAACCTGGGTAATGAGTTTAAAACTTGGTTTGAAGAAGCTTGTGGTGTATATGCAACATTGGTAGACCGTATTGTTCCGGGATTCCCGCGCAAGGATATTGCTGCTATCAAAGAAAAACTGCAATATGATGATAATCTGGTTGTTCAGGCTGAAGTTTTCCATTTGTGGGTTATTGAAGCTCCGCAGGAAGTTGCAAAAGAGTTCCCGGCTGACAAGGCAGGCTTGAATGTATTGTTTGTACCGTCAGAAGCTCCTTATCACGAACGTAAGGTTACTTTGTTGAATGGCCCGCATACTGTTCTTTCTCCGGTTGCCTATCTCTCGGGAGTGAATATTGTACGTGATGCTTGCCAGCACGAAGTGATTGGCAAATATATCCACAAGGTAATGTTTGACGAACTGATGGAAACTTTGAACTTGCCGAAGGATGAGTTGGAGAAATTTGCAAATGATGTATTGGAACGCTTCAACAATCCGTTCGTGGATCATGCAGTAACCAGCATCATGCTGAATTCTTTCCCTAAATACGAAACTCGTGATTTGCCGGGATTGAAGACTTATCTGGAACGTAAAGGTGAACTTCCTAAAGGACTGGTACTTGGTTTAGCCGCTATCATTACTTATTATAAAGGTGGTGTACGTGCTGATGGTGCTGAAATTGTTCCGAATGATGCTCCTGAAATCATGAACCTGCTGAAAGAACTTTGGGCAACAGGTTGCACAAAGAAAGTTGCCGAAGGTGTTCTGGCTGCAGATTTTATCTGGGGAGAAGATTTGAATAAGATTCCGGGATTGACAGAAGCCGTAAAAGCTGATTTGGATTCTATCCAGGAAAAAGGAATGCTTGAGACCGTTAAAGGTATTCTGTAATTAGAAGACTAAATAAAAAAATAGCGCCACTTGTTCAGAGAACAGTGGCGCTATTTTTTATTATCAGATTATTTATTATTCTTGTTCAGCCGTATGCAAAATAAATGTAGTAGCTCCAATTGTCACAATAGCGCCATCTTCAATGCGTACACGGTCTTTATCTCCCAGAATTTCATTCATAAGGAAAGTACCTGTGAGACTAGGAGCATCTCGTAATGTGTAGACTAGCTTTCCTTGCTTATTACGCTTTATATTGATGATGCAATGGCGTCGATCCATGCTCATATCACCACTTTCAATGGGAGTATTAATGTTTGTTCCTACACAACGGCGGCCTATGACATTGTCACCTTCCTGCAAGGGAAGTAACTGTTTAAAACCAAATACATTTTCGATAACAGTGATATATCCGAATTCTTCTTTATGAGATTCAGCTTCTTCTTCCAGGTTTTCTTCTTTTCTAAGAGCCTTAACTTTACTTTTTCCTAACCGGATACTGAATTGCTTGCCACAATGTTCGCATTCAAATACCAGTGATTGGCCTTCGCTATACTTGGTTTCATCAAAATAAAGATAATTCTCACATTTAGGACAAAGAACTCGTTTCATGCTTTTTAAAAGGGGTTTTTATTTAGCCAGTAACCAGGCATTCTTATAAGTTTCGTTTTTTCTTAGCTCAAGTAATTGCTTGGTCGCTTCATCACGGTTGTTGAATGAATCGATACTGACACGTACTTTACCATCAGTGTTCAGAGCTTTTGCATCTGCAAATCCTTTTGATTTTAATTGGTTCGCAATAACTTCTGCATCTTTTAGGCTGATTCCTCCTGCCACAATGATATGAAAAGGATGATTTGCACTTTCTTGAGATTTCACCGCAGGAGCAGGAGTCGCTGTTTCCTGTTTTACCACTTTCACTTCTCTTACTGCGATCGGTTTGGAAGTCTTGGCTTTATCCGTTGTATGCTTTTTAGCAGATGAAGTTTTGGTTGAAGCAGAAGAAGCAGAAAGCTTCTTTGCTTGTTGCGCAACATCGTTCTTAACATAAACAGGAGTTACTGCAACCGATTGCTTTTCTATTTGCTCAAAAAGCTCGCTGGGCAATAACTGTGCATAATTGTTCTTTTGAACGTCGGTATTCTCTACCGGAGTTGAAAAGGCAAAGAACAGTACGATGGCAGCAATCATTGCTGCAGCATTGCGGAGATACGCGCGGTTGATACTAATTTCAAAAGTCTTCTTTTCCTTTTCCTGATAAGTCGGTACCAATACTTTTTCTTTCTGCTGCAGAGCCGAAAGTTCATGTATTTCAAAAGAGTCGAGACCATACAATGAAGGAGTTGTTATCTTATAATCATAAGGAACGAACTCGTAGTTACCATAAATGTTATAATGAATCTCACCTATATTATCCAGATGGGCTTTCCCTTCCTCATGAAGGAGACCGATAAATTCGTTTACTTCTTTTTCTACTATACGGCTGGCGTCAGCAAAACTTGTGTCGTATGCTGACATATAAGATTGCACCAGTACGCCGTCATTCAGTTTTAATTGAGGATTAAAACCGATTGTACGGGTAGGAGGTAAAAATATATTTTCTTCCTTTACGCGGGTTGCGGGCGAATAATGTGCTACAAAACCACCAAATCCCGGAACAATGACGCAGTCGTTTTCCAGTAGTAAAGTCTCTATATGTTGTGCCAATTCAATCATGTCTGCAAAATTAAGAGATAAATTGAATATATCCCAGAAAACTTCGAAAAATTCACTACTTTTGCATCGTTTTATTTATCACTATCAATAATGAACTATATACAGACAGAAATAGACGGAGTATGGCTGATCGAGCCTAGAGTTTTCTCCGATGAACGGGGCTATTTTATGGAAGCCTATAAGAAAGAAGAGTTTGAAGCCAATATTGGTCCCGTAAACTTTATACAGGACAACGAGTCGAAATCATCTTTTGGTGTATTGCGTGGATTGCACTATCAAAAAGGAGAACATAGTCAGGCGAAACTGGTTCGTGTTCTTAAAGGAGAAGTGCTCGACGTTGCCGTTGATTTGCGTAAATCATCGCCTACGTTTGGAAAGCATGTTTGTGTATTGCTTAGTGAAGAAAACAAGAGACAATTTTTTATTCCCCGTGGTTTTGCTCATGGCTTTGCTGTCTTGAGTGAAGAAGCTGTTTTTACATATAAGGTAGATAACAAGTATGCTCCGCAGGCAGAAGCCTCTATTTTATATAATGACGAAGCATTGGGGATCGACTGGCCGTTGGCAGAGTCGCAAATGTTATTATCTGCGAAAGACAGAGAGGGAACTGCTTTCAAGGACGCCGTTTATTTTGAATGAATTTCTAAACAAACAATAGATTAAGTATGAAAATTGCAATCGTGGGAACAGGGTATGTGGGCCTGGTGTCAGGCACATGTTTTGCCGAAATTGGCGTGAATGTAACGTGCGTAGACACGAACAAAGAGAAAATCGAATCTTTGCAAAAGGGGAACATTCCAATTTATGAAAATGGATTGGAAGAGATGGTACTCCGTAATATGAAAGCAAAGCGATTGAAGTTTACTACCTCATTGGAAAGTTGTCTGGATGAAGTGGAAGTTATATTCAGTGCAGTTGGAACTCCTCCGGATGAAGATGGCAGCGCTGATTTGAAATACGTATTGGAGGTGGCCCGTACCATTGGTCGCAATATGAAACAGTATAAATTGGTAGTTACCAAAAGTACCGTTCCGGTAGGCACTGCCAGTAAGGTTCGTGCGGTTATTCAGGAAGAACTGGATAAGAGAGGCGTGACGGTTGATTTTGATGTGGCTTCTAATCCGGAATTCCTTAAAGAAGGAAATGCTATCAGTGACTTTATGAGCCCGGACCGCGTGGTAGTGGGAGTGGAGTCGGCACGTGCGGAGAAATTGATGTCCAAACTATATAAACCATTCTTATTGAATAATTTCCGTGTGATTTTCATGGATATTCCGTCTGCGGAAATGACTAAATATGCGGCAAATTCGATGCTGGCAACCCGTATAAGCTTTATGAATGATATTGCAAACTTGTGCGAGATTGTTGGTGCGGATGTGAATATGGTGCGTAGTGGGATAGGTTCGGATACTCGTATCGGACGTAAGTTTCTGTACCCGGGTATCGGATATGGTGGTTCCTGCTTCCCCAAAGATGTGAAGGCATTGATTAAAACAGCAGAACAGAATGGTTATACCATGCGGGTACTTACGGCTGTGGAAGAAGTGAATGAGAACCAAAAAAGCGTCTTGTTCGAAAAGTTAATGAAACAGTTTAATGGTGATTTGCAGGGTAAGACTGTTGCTTTGTGGGGATTGGCATTTAAACCGGAAACGGATGATATGCGTGAGGCTCCGGCATTAGTCCTGATCGATAAATTGCTGAAAGCAGGTTGTAAAGTACGCGCATACGATCCGGCTGCCGTGCAAGAATGTAAGCGCAGGATTGGTGATACTATCTATTATGCTTGCGATATGTATGATGCCGTACTGGATGCTGATGTGTTGATGTTGGTTACCGAATGGAAAGAATTCCGTCTGCCTTCATGGGCCGTTATCAAGAAAACGATGTCCCGGCAGATTGTGTTGGACGGACGTAATATATATGATAAAAAAGAGATGGAAGAACTCGGATTTATTTATCACTGTATTGGTAAATAAAAAAATAAGAGTATCTTTATATAAAAACTAAAATAGATGATGAAAAATGTGGCTGTATCGTTAATGGCAATCTTTTTCGCGGCATGTAGCGGCAATAAGAGTCCCCATTCTCTTCAACAAGAGAAAGAGGATCTTAGTGCAAAAGGACTACTGCAGGGAATTTGGCTGGACGATGAAACGGAGAGCCCGTTGATGCGTGTAGAAGGAGATACTATCTACTATGCAGATGTACAAAGTACTCCCATTGCATTTAAAATAATACGGGATACTCTTTATACTTATGGAAATGATACTACTTATTACAAGATTGATAAGCAGGCAGAACATATATTCTGGTTTCATTCCATAACGGATGATGTAATTAAGTTGCATAAATCCGAAGATGCCAATGATTCAATCTATTTTGTCCGTCAGGAATTAGTCATTCCGGCATATACGGAAGTAACCAAACGCGATAGTGTAGTGACCTATAATGGCACTCGCTATCGCGCATACGTATATATTAATCCTTCTAAAATGAGAGTCATCAAGACGACTTATTCCGAAGACGGGATTAGCATGGATAATGTATACTATGATAATGTGATGCACATTTGTGTGTATGAAGGTAAAAAGAGCCTGTTTGCCAGCGATGTTACCAAACAGATGTTTGACAAAGTACTTCCTGTCGATTTTCTGGAGCAATCCATCCTGTCAGATACAAAGTTTATGAAAGTAGACCGGAACGGTTTTCATTATCAAGCTGTCCTGGCCATTCCGGAAACTTCCATATATAGCATTGTAAATATGGAAGTAAGTTTTAAAGGAGATTTGACTATCACTTCATCCAAATAAAAAAGCACCATACATTCAGATCGTATAGTGCCGGATTAAAAAAGCCTTGCTTTAATTTTGTCTGGGGGGAGACGGACGGTTATTTCTCTTTCCTCCGTTATTATTATTCCTTTTTCCCCGGAAATCTTTTCTTTTGTAGTTGCCACCCTTGCCCTTGCTAAAAGAACGCGGTTTGTATTCCGGAGCTTCTCCCAATTCTTCAGGAATAGGAATTTTATAAATCTCTTTTTCCAGGAAGTTCTCAATACTTTTGAAGTTACTTTGTTCTTTCTCGCTGATGAACGTAAGTGCTACACCATCATTGTTGGCACGTGCTGTACGTCCGATACGGTGTACATAGTCTTCGCTGTCGTGAGGCACGTCGAAGTTGATAACCAGGCGGATATCATCGATATCTATACCACGTGCAACGATGTCCGTAGCTACCAATATATTGATTCGTCCGGCTTTAAACTCATGCATAACAGTTTCCCGTTGAGCCTGTTCCAGATCCGAATGCATTTCCCCTACGTTCAGTTTCATGGATTTCAAAGCCTTGGCTACTTCCTTGACCTTGATTTTAGAAGATGCAAAGACAATCACACGTTCCGGAACTTCATCCATAAAAAGACTGCGTATGATTCCCAGCTTTTGATTTTCGTAGCAAACGTATGCTGCCTGAATAATCTTTTCTGCAGGTTTGGAAACTGCGAGCTTTATCTCTGACGGATTATTTAAGATTGTGTTTGCCAATTGCTGAATCTTTGCAGGCATTGTTGCAGAAAACATGATTGTCTGTCGTTCCTTCGGCAGATATTTCGCAATTTGCATGATATCTTCATAGAATCCCATGTCGAGCATCCGGTCTGCTTCATCCAGAATAAAATAAGAAACCTTGGAAAGATCTACATATCCAAGGCTTAAATGGGCGATCAGACGTCCGGGAGTAGCAATAACAACATCAGCTCCTAAAGTGAGTCCTTTTTTCTGTTGTTCGAACAATATTCCATCATTTCCACCGTATACGGCAACACTCGATACCGGCATGAAATAGGAAAACCCTTCCATTTGCTGGTCGATCTGTTGGGCCAATTCCCGGGTAGGAGACATGATGACACAATTAATCGCATCTTCCGGATGTTTACCTTCAGATAATTTATTCAATACAGGCAGTAGAAACGCGGCCGTTTTACCTGTTCCTGTCTGTGCTACTGCGATCAAATCTTTACCCTCAAGTATGATTGGAATTGCCTGCTCCTGTATAGGCGTACATTCGTCAAATCGCATGGCATCAAGCGCCTCAAGCACATTTGCATTTAATTGTAGTTCGGAAAACTTCATTCTTTTATTTAATTTGTCAGCAAAGATAATCTATTTTTTGGTCTAATTACATATTCAAGTAAGAATCTTTGAATCCGAGGAAATAGAGCACTCCATCCAGTCCGATGGTGTTGATCGATTGCTTGGCATTTGCCACCACTTTAGGCTTTGCGTGGAAAGCAATTCCCAGTCCGGCAACCCCTAGCATAGGGAGGTCGTTAGCTCCGTCTCCTACGGCGATGGTCTGTGCAATATCCACCTTTTCCACTTGTGCAATGAGGCGGAGCAGTTCGGCTTTCCGTTTTCCGTCTACTACATCTCCCAGGTAACGTCCGGTCAGTTTGCCGTCAATAATTTCCAGTTCGTTGGCATAGACGTAATCTATACCGTATTTCTTTTGCAGGTATTGACCGAAATAAGTGAATCCTCCCGAAAGGATGGCGATTTTGTAACCGTACTTCTTCAATACATACATCAGCCGTTCTACGCCCTCTGTGATAGGCAAACTCTCGGCTATTTCCTGCATGACCGATTCGTCCAGCCCTTTCAATAGTGCTACACGGCGGGTAAAGCTCTCTGTAAAGTCTATTTCTCCACGCATGGCGCTTTCTGTGATGGCCTTTACTTCGTCGCCTACACCGGCACGGATAGCCAGTTCGTCAATCACCTCTGTTTCGATTAATGTAGAGTCCATATCAAAACAGATCAGACGGCGCATACGACGGTACATATTATCCTGTTGGAAAGAAAAGTCCATTTCCAGTTCGCTGGCCAACTTCATCAGCTTCTCCTGCATCGCAATGCGATCTTTCGGAGTACCTCTCACTGAAAATTCGATGCAAGCCCTGGTGCGTGCATCTGCCTGACATTCATCCAACGGGATACGACCTGTCAGACGTTTGATAGCATCAATATTCATGCCCTGCTCGGCCAATATGCTTGTAGCGGCAGAAATCTGTCGGGCGGAAAGCTTGCGTCCCAGAACCGTCAGGATATAACGGTTTTTCCCTTGCATACCTACCCAGTTTTCATATTGCTCGGTGGTGATAGGTTCAAACCGGATGGTCACTCCCAGAGAAGAAGCCTTGAACAACAGTTCCTTCATAATGAATCCGGAATGTCTTTCTTCACTCTTGAACAGGATACCCAGCGATAATGTATTATGAATATCTGCCTGGCCGATATCAAGAATCGTGGCATCATATTTGGCAAGGATTTCGGTCACGGAAGCAGTCAGTCCCGGGCGATCTTCGCCGGTAACTCGAATCAGAATCAATTCAGTATTTGATGGTTGCATAAAAAATAGACTTTAACGCTGCAAAAGTAGAGAAAAAAGTTCGTTTTTATGCTAAATAACATAAAAAGTTATACCCCAAAAGTAAGATTTTTGCTTATTTGCTTGGAAGTTAATTTAATATTTACTTACCTTTGCACCCGGTTTCAAAAATAAAGGCTCTGATAATCAGCGGATTCCTCTTCGCCTGATGCCTGAAAAGACAACGTTTCGGGAAGAAACCACTGTTTAAGGACAGTCCCGGATAGTATTAACTAAAACCGAATTACATGAAGCATGTAAAATGGATTTTTGTTGTATTACTGATTTGTTCCTTGACCGCTTTCGTTGAGAAAGACAAACCTACCGGAGGTTTGAGTGAGGGTGACGTAGCCCCTGATTTTAAAATCGAATCTACGTCAAACGGGCAACCCGCCTTTAAATTGGGAAATTTGAAAGGTAAATATGTGTTGCTAAGTTTTTGGGCAAGTTATGACGCGCAGTCCCGGATGCAAAATGTAAGTTTGAGCAATGCGCTTCGTTCTTCTCATAATGTGGAAATGGTTTCTATTTCATTTGACGAATATCAGTCAATATTTAAGGAAACCGTTCGTAAGGATCAAATAGTTACGCCCACTTGTTTCGTGGAAACAGAAGGCGAGGATTCCGGTTTATTTAAGAAGTACCGTTTAAACCGGGGATTTACTAACTATTTATTGGATGGAAATGGTGTAATTATAGCCAAAAACATCTCTGCTGCAGATCTTTCTGCTTATGTAAAAGAAGTCGGTTAACGATTTTAAGAATGTAAGGAGAAAGAGGGATTTTCCAAATCACCGTCAGGTGAAAATAATGGAGAATAGACAAAAGAGGAAATGGATACAACAAAAAAGTTCCGCCTACACTTGCATTAGCAAGAATAGGCGGAACTTCTACTTTTATACTCTTCGTTTATCCGGTGCATCCAAAACCTTAGGGCAATCTATGGATAGAATCCGTGAAGACTGCGGAAGGCTTGCCTACCTTTTATTTAGGTGCCTTCTGGTACAAGAAGAATGCGATACCCGCATAAAGGATATTAGGAATCCAGACTGCAACGGCAGGCGGCACATTTCCGTTCACGGCAAAGGTGGAAGTAATCGTCTGGAACAGGATATAAGAGAAACTTAATCCTAATCCGATACCCAGATGAAGCCCCATACCGCCTTTCGTTTTTCGGGACGAAAGCGATACACCGATGATAGTAAGGATGAAAGAGGCGAACGACATAGCGATTCGTTTGTGATATTCAATCTCAAACTCCTTGATGTTGGCAAATCCTCTTCGTTTCTGTTTGGCGATATAATCGCTTAACTCGGGACTGGTCAGCATTTCCTGCTGGTTTTTCATGATAAGAAAGTCAGAAGGTTCCATGTTGATGATAGAGTCTATCCGGTCTCCCTTAGTGATCTTTTCCTTTAAACCATCCAGTTCGCGTACCATATAATCGTGGATCGTCCATTTATGAACGGTGGTGGTATCGTAGGTAATCCGTCGTGCAGTCAAATGTGAAACCAGCTTTTTATCCACAAATTTGTCCAATGAAAAGCGGTTACCGGTTTTCATTGCGTTGTTATAGTTGTCGATATATGCAATCACTCCGCTATCCACTTCCAGCTGCACATTGCTTACCGAGTTTTGTTTCTTTGGTTTGATATACCGGTCTTCAAAATTCAGACGCGTAACACTTCCTTTCGGAATCACATACGAACTTAGTGTGAAAGTGACGAGGGCGATGATAGCGGCAGAAATCATGTAAGGGCGCATCATCCTCTTAAAGCTCATACCGGTGGAGAACATCGCAATAATTTCGGAGTTTTCTGCCAGTTTGGAGGTAAAGAAAATAACAGCAATGAATACGAACAACGGACTGAACAGATTGGAGAAATAGGGGATAAAGTTCATGTAGTATTCAAAGATAATTTTATCCCATGGAGCTTCATGCTCCATTAGTTTGTCCATCTTTTCGTTGAAGTCAAATACCACTGCAATAGAAATGATTAGTGCAATAGCAAATACGTATGTCCCCAAGAACTTCTTGATGATATACCAGTCCAGCCGTTTTATAAATCGATTGCTTTTCATTTCTTATAATCTAGTTGATACTCTTTTGACCATCATCGGTTTCCAGGTCGAGAAATCTCCGGCGATAATGTGCTTTCTTGCTTCCCCTGCCAGCCACAGATAGAATGCCAGATTATGTATGGAAGCGATTTGCATAGCCAGTAGCTCTTGCGCATGGAAAAGATGGCGCAAATAAGCCTTGCTGTATAATGTATCCACGCAAGAGGCTCCGTCGGCTTCGATAGGAGAGAAGTCCGTTTCCCATTTCTTGTTCCGCATATTGATAATGCCATCTTTGGTGAACAACATGCCATTTCGTCCGTTTCTTGTAGGCATAACGCAGTCGAACATATCCACGCCGCGTTCTATTCCTTCAAGAATGTTGACAGGAGTTCCGACACCCATAAGGTAACGGGGTTTGTCTTTGGGGAGTATTTCATTGACAATCTCGATCATTTCGTACATCTTGTCTACCGGTTCGCCTACCGCCAAACCACCGATGGCATTCCCGTCAGCACCTTTGGACGCTACAAACTCTGCAGATTGCTTGCGCAGGTCGGGATAAACACATCCCTGCACGATGGGGAAGAGAGACTGATTATAACCGTATTTAGGTTCTGTCTCGTTAAAACGTTGTATACAACGGTCGAGCCATCTGTGGGTTAATCCTAATGACTTTTTGGCATACTCGTAATCCGAGTCGCCCGGAGGACATTCGTCAAAAGCCATCATAATATCCGCACCGATGGTACGTTCTATGTCCATCACCTTCTCCGGAGTGAAGATGTGCTTGCTTCCGTCGATATGCGAACGAAATTCGGCTCCTTCTTCACGCAGTTTTCTGATTCCGGCTAATGAAAATACCTGAAAACCACCGCTGTCAGTCAGCATGGGGCGGTCGAAACCGTTGAAACGGTGCAGCCCGCCTGCTTTCTCGATCACATCCAGTCCCGGACGCAAATAGAGGTGATAGGTATTACCCAGAATAATCTGTGCCTGGATATCTTCTTTCAATTCGGTCAGATGTACTCCCTTCACAGTGCCCAGTGTGCCCACCGGCATGAAGATAGGTGTTTGTATCTGCCCGTGGTCTGTTGTTATCAGACCGGCACGGGCATTACTTTTAGTGTCTGTATATTGTAACTCAAATGTCATTCCTGGCTGGGTTTCTTAACAGATAAATCAATAGGATCCGCTACTTTCTCGTTAGTCAATGCAATAGCGAATACCTCTTTTATATCGTTTACATAGTGGAAAGTCAGTCCTTTCAAATAAATATCTTGAATTTCATCTATGTTCTTTTTGTTCTCGGCACTCATGATGATTTCCTTGATTCCGGCACGTTTGGCTGCCAATATCTTCTCCTTGATGCCACCCACAGGAAGCACTTTGCCGCGAAGAGTGATTTCTCCCGTCATGGCAATGTTGGCTTTCACTTTTCTTTGAGTCAGGGCAGAAGCCAGTGAAGTGGCCATCGTGATACCTGCTGACGGACCATCTTTCGGAATAGCCCCTTCAGGAACGTGGATATGGATATTCCAGTTATCAAAAATCTCTTCATTCAGACTAAGGACAGAAGCATGCGCCTTGATATATTCAAGTGCCAGCATAGCAGATTCTTTCATCACATCTCCCAGGTTACCGGTCAATGTAAGACGTCCGCCCTTGCCCCGGCTTAAACTGGTTTCTACAAATAAGATTTCGCCTCCGACAGCTGTCCATGCCAATCCGGTGACTACACCTGCGTAATCATTTCCCTGATACTTGTCGCGTGTATATTCCGGTGCTCCAAGGAAATCATACAAATCTGTCGGTTTGATTTCCGTCTTGGCGAAATAACCGTCCGTAGCATATTGACGGGCTGATTTGCGAAGAATCTTACCGATCTTCTTTTCCAGCTCACGAACACCGCTTTCACGGGTATATGACTCGATTATGGCTTCCAGTGTATCTTTGGGAAGTTTAATATCTGTCTTTTTAAGTCCGTTGGCTTCCAATTCTTTGGGGAGCAGATGCTTGCGGGCAATCTCTACTTTTTCTTCTGTGATATATCCGCTTACCTCAATCAATTCCATACGGTCGAGCAACGGGCCGGGGATTGTATTCAGGTTATTGGCTGTTGCAATAAACAATACCTTGGAGAGGTCATAGTCTACATCCAGGAAGTTATCATGGAAAGATGTATTCTGTTCCGGGTCGAGCACTTCCAGTAATGCAGAAGAAGGGTCCCCCTGACGGTCAGCACTGACCTTGTCTATTTCATCCAAGATGAAAACAGGATTAGAAGCACCGGCTTTTATCAAGCTCTTGATGATTCGTCCCGGCATAGCGCCAATATAAGTCTTACGATGACCGCGAATCTCTGCTTCGTCATGCACACCGCCTAAAGACATACGTACATATTTCCGTTTGAGCGCAGATGCGATGGATTTTCCAAGAGATGTTTTACCCACTCCCGGAGGGCCATACAAACAGATAATCGGTGATTTCATATCACCTTTCAGCTTCAATACGGCTAGATGTTCTAAAATACGTTCTTTTACTTTCTCCAGTCCGTAATGATCTTTGTTCAACGTCTTTTCTGCGTTTTTAAGGTTCAGATTGTCAGTTGTATAAGTACCCCATGGGAGATTGAGCATCGTTTGCAGATAGTTGAGCTGTACGCTGTAATCCGGAGATTGCGGATGAGTGCGTTCCAGTTTGGCAAGTTCTTTCATGAACGTGTCTCTGACTTCTAAATTCCAGCGCATTCTTTCTGCCTTCTGGCGCATTTCCTCTATTTCCTGCTCCTGACCGCCGCCACCCAGTTCATCCTGGATGGTCTTGATCTGCTGTTGCAGGAAGTATTCGCGTTGTTGCTGGTCGATATCTTCGCGGGCACGCATTTGGATGGATGCCTTGATTTCTGCCAACTGCACTTCACGGTTCAGAATTTCCAGTAAGTGATAAGTGCGTTCACGCAATGAGTTGATGCTCAACAAGTCCATCTTCTCATCTTTCTTGAACGGCAGGTTTGAGCAGATGAAATTGACCAGGAACATTGAGTTGTTGATATTTTTAATAGCAAACGACGAATCCTGATGCATCACATCTGATGATTTGATGTATCTCATTGTCAAGTCCTTGCAAGTTTCCACCAGGGCTTGAAACTCTTTATCATCTTTGCCAGGGACATCTTCCTCCAAAAGTTCTATTTCACCTTTCAGGTACGGATGAGTTTCGATGATGCTAGTCAGACTTAAACGTTTCATTCCCTGAAGAATGACAGTTGTTGTCTGATCGGGCATTTCCAATATCCGCACAATTCGTCCTACGGTACCGATATTGTGTAAATCTTCCAGTTTCGGATCTTCTGTATGTGCCGATCTCTGGCATACTACTGCAATATCTTTATGTTTCTTGTCAGCATCTCGTACGAGTTTCAGTGAAGACTTACGGCCTACCGTGATCGGCAGGAATACTCCAGGAAACAATACCATATTACGTAAGGGGAGTACCGGAAGAATTTCACCAGATTTCACATTTACATCAAATGCTTGTTCATCGTTCCCATCATAGTCTGTGATTAGCGAGAAGCTGTTATCGCCTCCATCTTCCAATAAATATCTTTCTTTCATCTTTTCGTTTTAATTTAGTTTATGCCATACTGATATGCATAAATCGTTTGCAAAGTTAATTGATTCTCTCTAATAATAAAGCACTGCGTAGAATAAAAACACAAAAACAATGCCAAAATATCGGCTTGTAAAGGGAGTATTCCATAATTATTATTTATTTTTGGCGATTTGCAATAAAATAATAGTATAAAACGGCTTTAAGATAAACGGATAAAATGTCGAATCCTTATTTTCAATTTAAGCAATTTACGGTATGGCATGATAAATGTGCCATGAAAGTCGGTACGGATGGGGTGCTTCTGGGAGCTTGGACTTCCGTTGAAAGTGCGCACCGGATTTTGGACATTGGGACGGGAACAGGGTTGGTAGCTTTAATGTTGGCGCAACGCAGTTTGCCGGATGCAAATATTGTAGCGTTGGAAATAGATGAAGCGGCTGTCGGGCAAGCCAGGGAAAATGTTATTCGTTCGCCCTGGAAGGAGCGGGTAGAGGTGGTGCAGGCTGATTTTAGGAAATACAGGTCTTCGGATAAATTCGACGTAATTGTTTCTAATCCTCCTTATTTTGTCGATTCGCTGGAATGTCCGGATCGTCAGAGAACCGCGGCGCGTCACAATAATTCTTTGAGCTATGAAGATTTGTTGGAAGGAGTAAGCGGATTATTGACAGAAAACGGATTTTTTACAGTGGTGATTCCGGCAGATGTAGCTGAACGGGTAAAAAAGATAGCTTCTATAAAGAAATTATATGCAGTCCGTCAACTGAATGTAATCACTAAACCCGGCGGTATTCCGAAACGTGTTTTGATTACTTTTTCTTTTTCCAATCAAGAGTGCATTGTAGAAGAACTATTGACAGAACTGGCTCGTCATCAATATAGTGAGGAATATATGACGCTAACCCGGGATTATTATTTGAACATGTAAAAGGGTGACGCTATCCGGTAAAGATAGTGACGGTATATGCTTGCGATAGTGACGGTATCGCTGTCATATACCGTCACTATTTCAAAGCTAGTTCAAAAACGCTATTTTGAGATCTTCGTTCTATTCCTTTCTAACTCATAATTCAAAAGAGTAATTTCTAGCTTTTGAACACTATTTTCTAGCAGTACTTTCTGAAGTTGCTCTTGAAGTGAAATTATTATTTTGTCTTTTGATAGTCTTAAATTCAATAAGCTGCTACAATAACTATACTACTCTTTTAAATTATTTGTTTTGTATATGCTTTATTTTAAATTCTTTCAGTGACTTTTCTATCTTTTGATAAAGGTCTGTTGTTTTTGTTGAGTATGTAGATAAAGAGCCCCTAGGCTCATCTGCGAATCTGAATAATTCATCTGTATCTGCATATATTGATACTAACTCATTATAAGCATCTTTACAACTGGAAGGATAATCATTTAGTTGTGGCATTATAGCCTCGATTGAATCTCTCTTTTGTTTTAGTCTCTTATAGGTATTTGTTGTGATAATAAACTCCTGATGCTTCGCTAAGGCTTCATTGAAATCAGTGCAATATTCTCCATTGTATTCATGATCGTAAATTACTTTTCTCCAAGTATCACAATAATGAAGAGTTATTGCTTCACTTAAATCAGCTTCTTTCTCAATCATAGAAGCGGTATTAGAGAGTTTTGCTATATACTCCTTTTCTGAATTACATGAAACCAAAACTATGGCTAGTATCGCACTCAAATAAAAAAACTTTTTCATCATATCGTTATTTTTGTTACACAATCAATTTATTAGAATCCTGTTTGTAATACTGTATTAGAGTATTACAAGATTGATATTTTATATTCAAAAAAACATTTATTTTATTACTTGAAGAATATCCAATGATACGCTTATTTGATTCTTCTGGAATTCTAAAATTCAGAAAGGGACTTTGTGAATGCGAATATAGTGAAATGAAAATAACAACGAGCATCAGCAGAGTTTTCTTCATGTGTTTAAGTATTTTGTTTGTTATCGTTTTCTCTATAAACAATGTTTGTATTTCCGCTATAAAGTTAACGCAAAACATTGATAACGCCAAAATAAAAGGGTAGTAAAGTTAACAAAATAGATTTTTACTCTAAATTAAATAAGAAAATGAGGATAATGCTAGAAACCTGTTCAAAGATAGTTCAAAGAATTGCCCTTTTTATTTGCCCCCAAACGGGGATAATTACACTTATCCTATATATAATAAAAAAGCCAATACTAATTGTACTGGCTTTATTTTGTGAATCTTGACTTGATTTTCTTCGTCGGGGTAGCGGGATTCGAACCCACGACCCCCTGCTCCCAAAGCAGAATGATAGAGAAAGCTATTTAGTTACATATCAATTAATTGTAATGATGCGAGCTAACCATTTCAAAGATAGTTCAAAGAACGCTATTTTGAGGACCTTATTTTAGCCCTTTCTAACTCATAATTCAAGAGAGCAATTTCTTGCTTTTGAGCACTGTTTTCTCGCAGTACTTTCCGAAGTTGCTCTCTAAGTGATACGATTATTTTGTCTTTTTCTTCCATGTGGTTTGTTTATTGAAATATTACATCTTGTTCTTGAAAACGTTCTTTCCCAGATTCATCTTCCCATGTGAATCTTATCTTGTGCATTGGCTGATGACTGGTAAATAAAATAATGGAAAGTTCTACTGAACCTTGCGGTAATAAACTAGGGAGAGGGAACATCTCAAGTCCATCTGTAATGATTATGCCTTGATCATTACTTAATGTTTCCGATTTAAAGTTGATATTAGAACCTTTTGCTTTACCTTTATTATATACTTTCATTCTCCAGATAGGATTTCCTTTTCTATCGGAGGTCTTGTATACATTAGCTTCGATTAAAGCTTGTTTTTTCTCTAATATCTCCTCTTTACTTTTTTGAAGTTGATATTCGTTTAGTAATTCTTGTTGTTTGTTTAATAGCTTTTGTTGATCATTAAGCTTGACTTGTTGCTGATTTAATCTTCGAGTATGGTTTATATACATATAAATCCCCCCTAAAAAAGTAAAAGCAGTTATTAGCCAATCTATATTTTCTATGATATTCTTCATTACAATTTATATTTTAAAATAAACTTTTTACTATGGTTATTACAGAGTATAACATTACCAAATCATTTGATAAAAAGACTGGTAAAATCCGGCATATAATTACCAAAGATAGAGAAATCGTATATGATATGACATTTAAGTTATCTAAAAATAGAAACACTCCTTTTAGTCCAATTGATTTTTTAGAAGCAGCTCTAGCTGGTGAACAAGTTATTATCAATCCTCAATACTATAGAGAACTTCAAAATATAGCTTTCGAACTCCATTTGCTGAATGTTTGTAAAGCGGATAATGAAAAAGGAGAAATATCATTTACAAACAAAATCAAAGGTCAAATAAAAAAAATGGTTTCTCTTTTTACTTAATCTTGAAAAAATTGTTGCCTTTAAATGTATCTTCCAAAGACTTTCTGATGTAAGCCTCTGCATCGGCTTCTATTTGCCCTTTTACTTCTTCAATCGTCTCTTGATTGTATGAAAGTAGTTCATCATATCCGCCAAAATATTCTCTATTACATTTAACACATTTGATATATGATTTGTCATCATTAAATTCAAAAGATTCAGTGTCACCACATGTCGCACATCTTAACTTTCCTGTATATCTTTCTTTCATATTATTACTTTTTAGTTACACAATCGTCGGATACCCAAACTTCCTTATTGAGCTTAGATATATAAACTTTATATGATACCCAAGTATAGTCCGAGGTTAGTTTTTTGCTAAAAATATCTGTAACCTTAGCTTCTGTTCCATTAGGTACGTAATCACAATCATTAAAGTCGCTTGGATTATTTGAAATTTTAGTTCTTTGAGTTTCGATAAATTTTCTAGTATTTGTATCATACTCGGTTTTGGTGTTTAAAACAACAAAATTACCTTTTTCTATTAATGCTTTTTCTGCTTTAAAGTACGAATCTGCAATAACCAATTTGGGCATATCATCTTGCGCAAGATCAATTTCAAACATACCTATGGTATAGGCATTATTAATATCATCATCAGGATAGTATGCAAAAATGGAAATATTTCTAATGCCGTTTTCTTCGTAGTTTTTCTTTGTTAAATATTTAAAGTTATCATATATGTCAGTAGATGAAAGCCCCTTTGGAAAAACAATTCGATATAGAATACGAGATATTTTCACCCCTCTTTCCTTATAAGAAATATCTTCAGTTTTGACAACTTTGTACCTAGGTACAAATGCTTCATCTAAATTGAATAGTTCTTTATTAGCAATTTCAGCGTTTTGCTTTCCACCACTGCATCCTTCTAGTATAAGGAATAGGATGCTGAATATTAAGAATATTTTCATAGTATCAATACTTTTATAATGTTTTGCTTGTTACCACTCCTTTTGCAAGATACACTCGGGGTATTAATTTCGAAATTATTTCTTATTCATTAGTACATTAATTAATCGTTCTTTCTCTTCGAGCAATCTATCCTTGCCTTCAATAACAGCTTTCAAATGCCTAATTTCTATCATAGCATCCTCAAGTCTATCTTGGCATTCATTAGTTGATATATTACCGTTATTATCTCTACCAACCAAAATATTCTTTGTACCATTTTGCATTACACTAGGTGTTATATCTTCGAAGAATGATGTTGGTGATAAATTTAAAACAGATGAAATATGTATAAGTAGTTCTGTATCAATATTTTCTTTTTCAAATATTGAATAAGTATAAGGTCTGCTTTTGTTTATCAACTTTGCAAAGTCTGTTACACTTATATTTCTTTTAGCGACTTCTTCTTTGATTTTGTTACCTATATGCATACGGATATTATTAAATTATCTTAATAGATTACACATTTTATCTTGTTTTTGATTACAGTGTAATGCTTTTGATTACATTTGCAGTATAAAGTTAACGCAAAACAATGATAACGCCAAAATAAAAGGGCAATAAAGTTAACAAATTAGATTATTTACTCTAAATCAGATAAGATATGAAACAGAAAATCTACAAAGTCAGTAAAGAGCGAGCTATCCAAATTGCTGCTGACTATAATTGTGTAAGTATTGAGATTGCCAGGAATTATACCGATAGTGAACTCAAGGAAGTTCTCCGGATGCTAAAACTTAAAGCTGATTTCTAACCCTAAAAAACAAGATCGCAATGAAGAATCTAAATGAAGTAATGCGCATCCTAGGCGGAAGTAAACGTTTCGATTTCGAATACAATGAGAACGGATATTCCTGTATTCTAGTAGTTTCAAGTTACCACTCCGGTGAAGAAGTAAGACTCGACCTTTCTAAACTTGATAACGAAATGCTTGAAGCCTTGCAAGTAGAAGATAACGATAATGAAGAAATGGAGGATTAAGTCATGAAAGTGAGAATCAAGAATGTAACCGGTTCAACTGGTAACGAATGGCTTCTATGGGAGCTAAAAAAGGAAGCAGGAGTAAAAGAAGGAGATATAGTTGAAGGTAAATTCAATCCTCTAAATAAGGCGGTAGACTTTACTAGGGGTACAACAGAATGTGTTGCTTGGCTCGGAGAAACTTGTGAAGAAGTTAAAGAATAAGCTATATAATCCCGGACGGGTTTGATCTCCTTTTCGGGAACACAAAACTATAATATAATAATGTATATGGAAAATCAATTAGAAACTATCAAAGCTAATCTGCCTTACGGATACGAAAAGCAGATAGCAAAGGAAGTCGGATGTTCACAGGGTACAGTGCACAATATCCTAAACAATAAGCCTGCTTCTGCTCGCTCAACCTTCAAAGCAAAAGTACTGAATGTCGCTGTAAGAATGGCTAATGAAGCCCTCGAAGCTACAAAAGGAGTTTCCAGAGCGGCAGCCGAATTAGAGATTTTGCATCATGGATCTGCAAGCTGATTCTACCTTAACCAAGAGGGAAAATCAAATAGCAGGATTGGCTGCCTGTGGCCTAGCAAAGAAAGAGATTGCCGACAGATTAGGTACTGCCTATGGTACGGTAAATGTCCTGCTCGACAAGGCTTATAAAAAGACAGGAACCAGCAAACTGAACGAACTTGGTGCTTGGTGGATAAATAGAGTGTTTGCTCTAAATATTGACTTCAAACAATTACAAAAATCGCTAATCGCTCTCTCATTTCTTGGAATTATTGCCTTTCAGATTGCATTTGACTACAACAACGACCTTAACCGGAGTCGGCGGGCAAGAATACGAAGAAATAGGATTGAAGAAGTATATGAACTCTAATCAATATTAATCAGGCAGCATAGCATAGAGATGCAGATGTGTTTCAGTAATCAAAAGCTCAACACCATTCAAAAGTTAAACAAAGAAACAGCCTAATTAGAGATTATGGAAAATTGCTTCGAAATGATGGTCGCACGATGTATTAAGATCGGAACTGTTCAAACGTTGACGATGTTAGGGCTACTTCCCGAAGTAGTAACTATATCACAAGCGGAAGATATATATGGAAAACGCCTTATAACAGAATGGCGCGAAAAAGCATGGATTAAGTTTTATCCGGCAAATAATAAGGAAAGAGGAAAATATTATGTGAAGCGGTCAGAGCTGGAAACAGCTAGCGCAATGATGGATTTGCATAATAAAGTTCCGGACAATATCATCAAACAATTAATGCAGACAGCTGTATGACACAAGTTAAACAAGGATCTTCCTTATTAAAGGAATTACAGGATAAGATAGGAAAGCAGTTGGATGAAAGAGAAAGCGCTATTAAAAATTACAGTCCTTCTCCCATCAAATGTAGTTCATCAAAAACAGATATCAGAAAAGAACCTACAGCTGAAGACATACTCTTAATGGAAGAATACAGCCGTGGAGTATACCAAGGAGACTAATAAATAACTAATATTTAAACAATTATGAGTAACATTATTGAAATTAAAGTGGAGGAGCTTAACGCACTTCCAGCAACGAAAATTGTCGAAAATGAAAATGTACAGACGAAATTTATTCAAATGTACAATGCTATTTGGGGTTCTCAAATGGGGGAACAGATTTACCACAAGGAAGTATTTAATTTCCAGAAGGTTCTTCGTGAGAATCCTTCGCTGGCTGAATGTAGTAAGATGTCACTGTTTGGTTGCTTCCTCGATATGGCTGTAAATGGGCTATCACTTGATAATACATCACATCCTCATTGTTATCTCATTCCACGAAAGGTAAAAACGGGCCAAAAAGATGAACGAGGATTTGATAGATATGAAAAAAGAGCTAGTGTCTCTGTTACTGGTTATGGAGAACTGACCATGCGCATGCGTGCTGGGCAGATTCGATATGCGGATAATCCGGTTATAGTTTACGAAGGAGATATATTCTCTATCAGTCTGGATAATGGTGTAAAGAAGATTACTTATTCAGCCGCTATACCTCGTAAGTCTTCTAATGTAATAGGGGCATTCATTCGTATAGTTCGTTGTGACGGATCTGAAGACTATCAATGGTTACTTGAAGGTGATATCCAACGCCTGGCTAAGTTTTCAGCAAAAAACAACTCATACTACAACAAAGATGGACAACGAGTAGAAGGCAAAGCTAATGAACTGTATTATTCGAATAGTGGTGGTGTTGATCCGGGATTCCTTGAGAACAAGATGATAAAGCACGCTTTTGATGCTTACCCCAAGGTGCGTACCGGAAAGTATACTATGATGGCGACAGAGCAGGAAGATGAAGAAGTTATCGATTATGGCATTGTCGATGAAGAAAAGGTTAATGAGCCTGTTCAATCTACAGCCTCTGCAGATGATACCAAAATACCTTTTGGGGAAGAAAAACAATTAGACGCTCCGGAGCCCGTTCAAGTGGCAGTATCTGACGATGATGCAGACGGAGGCTTCTAGCTATTACTAACCAATTTAAGAAAACGATTATGGCAACAGAATTAATCAAAATAGACGAAGTAAAAAACATTTTTTCATCTTTTCCCGAAATTATGGGAAGGAATACTCTCTCCGTAAAAAAATGTAATGAAGCAGGGCAGGCTCTCCTTGATACAATCGAGGGAAAAGGTATGAATGAAACGATAGATCAGGCTGCAGCTGACTTCTTGAAAAAAGTAAATACTACTCTCAAGAATATGGACGAACGTCGCAAGCCCATCACGCAGATATTCGACAAAGTTCGTTCTTTCTTTACTTCACAAGAAAAAGAAATTGATCCTAAGGATTCTTCTACAATCCCCGGAAAGCTTGTAGCAAAGCGCAATGAGTATGCTAAGTTCAAATATGAAGAAGAGCAGAAGAGAAAGAAAGAAGCCGAGCAAAGAGTATTAATCAATAATGAAAAGGTAAGCTATCAACAAGCAATAGAAAATGGACTTCTTTCTTATTTCAGTTCATATCTATCTTCTAAGGTAACCGAGCTGCAGAATATTTTTTCGGGATTGACTTATGTAAACTTTGATAGAGAAGTAATCGGTATAACTGTTTTCCAAACTGATTACCCGAAAGCTCATTTTGATAAATTCACTGCTGAATATGCTACCTATTATATCAATAAGGAGATAAAAGCAGAGATTCGCAAAAATACATTGCTGGGTAAATATGAGCAATATGCTCAACAGTATAAGGCTAAAATTTCAAGTGTTAAACAAGATCTTATCGACCGTATTCCGTCTAAGCGTAAAGAGTTGGCTGAACTGGAACAGCTTCGCTTGGCAAATGCAGAAGAAGCCGCAAAAGCAGAAGAATTGCGCAAACAACGAGAAGCAGAAGAGGCAGCCAAACAATTACAAGAGTTAAAGAGAAAGGAAGAAGCAGATAGGCAGGAGGTTGCAATGAAAACGCAACAAAGCTCAATCGGTAATCTTTTTGCTGGTGCTGCTGCATCTGTTGCACCTCCACCGACAAACGCTAAGGTAAAAGAAAAGATTGTTGTTCTTCATCAGCAAGGATACCTGGAAATATTTCAGATGTGGTGGATAGGCGAGGGGCAGACTCTTCCTTTTGATGAGTTAGAGAAGATCTTTAAAAAGATGACTACATACTGCGAGAAGAAAGCAAACAGTAAAGATCAGACACATATTGAATCACAATTCATCAGCTACGAAGCAGATGTGAAAGCTAAATAGTTATGTCAAATCCCGATTCATACTATTCACGTTCGGAAGTCAGTAATTCAGATCTGACAGAGCTTAAAAACTATCTTTATCCCCGTGTTCAATACGGGGATAAAGAAAAGGCTTTCAAGTTCGGTACTCTCGTAGATGCTCTTATCACAGAGAATGACCGTGTCCGGTATGACAAGCTGATGGTAGACGATTACTTGTATACGACAGAAGAATTTGAGCTAGGGCTTGAAATGCGTAAGGCGCTCCGGAAAGAGGCGGAGAAAGATCAATTCCTGGCTGTCGTGTTGGCGCAATCTGATACACAGAAGTTCATGGTAAATAAGCAGCAGGAGTTCTATTATGGAAATTTTGCCTACCATCTTGATACACGATGTAAATGGGATTGGTGGTTGTCTGCTTACAATTTTGGAGGTGATTTAAAAACGACTTTTGCAGAGTCACAGGCGCAATTTGATGAAGCTATCGACTTTTTCGACTGGGACCGTTCCCGTGCCTGGTATATGGATATTGCAGGGAGCAATAGAGATTTCATCTACGCAATCTCAAAAAAGAACTGTAAAATCTTCAAGCATTTTATCACCGACCGTAACCACCCTACGTATATCAAGGGGAAAGAGAAATACGAGGACCTTGCTTTTAAATGGTGGCAACTAATGGTTTAAATATATTTTAAGTGAAAACAATATGAACTTACTAATCACTCCAAAAGAACAAATTTTGGCTGAATTACAAAATATTGATTCTTTTCTCAATATCACAATGAGCGAAAATGCTGAAGAAGCCGTACAGCGTGGCAATGACCTGGCTGTATATGTTGCTCGCTCCGGCAAACTGCTTGCAGACTCGAAATACTGGCTTAATGAGACAATGAAGTCCGAGGTCATGCAAACACTCGTTGATACAGCTAAAAATGCGAAAGCGACAGCAACAGCGATAAATGCCCTAATTAGTTCTTTATGCCGGGAGGAGCGATATCTCGTCGATTGGTGCGAACGTTGTAACCGGACAGCAACACATCAATTATCATGGTGTGTAACTGTGATAAGTAAAGCAAAAGAGGAAATGAAAATGGCCGGAATGCATAACAACAAAAAGTAATTATCATGAAAATTTTAAGAAAAATTACAATCGGACTGGCCGTTGTCGGCCTGTTTACAGCATTATCTTTTTCTCAAAGAGAAGATGCAACATCAAGAGAAATAACTACGGCTGCCGTCATGGGAGTTGTATCAACATTTAGTATTATCACTTTATCAACCAAAGAAGATTATGGAACAAGTAAAAAATGAGATCAAAAAGGCAGTCGTTAAGAAAGATCGGCTGAATGTAGTGTACAATGAGCGTTTTTCTGAATCAAACTACACAAATGTAATAAACAAGAGCTGTGATCAGATCATTCACAGTGATTTAAGAGAAGCGTTTAGCCGTCTTAAATTGCATCTTGTCGTATTGTGTGAGCAGCCGGAAGCATCTAAAATCGATAAGGATAGTTTTACTTCTCCTGGCTATGCAGAAACCTTAGAAAACTATATTATTACAGGTTATGCGAATGACAGTGTCGATGGGGTTTCTGGAATAACTATCATGGGATCCAAACTTCTTCAGTCCGGCAAAGTCGTTGACTTGAAAATCTTCGTTCCTCTCCTTGACGAACAATATCTCTACTACGAAGAATTAAGCATTGATGCAGCTGCATGTGATGCTGAAGTAGAAAGTTACCTATTTGAAGAAAAATGGGGAATTAGACAAGAACGTCTTGATTTCGAAACCGATGAACCAGAAGAAGCTATCATAGTGGAAGAAAAGCCGAAGAAAAAAGGAAGAAAAAAACAGATAGATGCTCCTGCACCTCTTGACGCAACCGCATAACTTACAATCACCATAGGGGGAAATTATCCCCCTATAAAATACTCTAAATCATGAATATTGAATTAAAAGGAGATAACTTTGAATTATCATTCAAGTATAAACCTTCTATTGTAGATCGAGTCCGACAAATTCCCGGAAGACGTTTTGACGGTGCAAAAAAAGTTTGGATAGTTCCAGCTCGGAGTAGAGTTGACCTTGAAAGAATGATTTATCAAATACGGCAATTTGAGAATATCAATTGGGTAAATGGTACAGAAAAAAAGGAGGAGGATATCGCTTATGATATTCCGGAATTACCTGATTTAACCGTTCCGCACAATTTGAAAATTCAGCCTTATCCTTATCAACTTAAAGGTATTGCACGTGGTTTGCAACTTAAACGATTTATGAATTGCGATGAACCAGGCTTGGGGAAGACATTACAGAGTATAGCAACAATTAACCTCGCAGACGCTTTTCCTTGTCTTGTTGTATGCCCTTCATCATTAAAAATCAACTGGCTACGTGAATGGGAGAAGTTTACGGATAAAAAGGCGATGATCCTAACCGACAAGGTACGTGATACATGGACTTTTTTCTTTCAGACAGGAATGCACCAGGTATTTATTGTTAACTATGAATCATTAAAGAAGTACTTTGTACAACGTATAAAGAAAGCTGAAGGCTGGACGCTGCGAGATGTGGAATTTAGAAACTCAATCAATTTATTCAAGTCTGTTATCATTGATGAAAGCCATCGTTGCAAATCTGCATCAACCCAGCAGGCTAAGTTTTGCAAAGGTATTTGTACCGGCAAAGAATGGGTTATTGAATTGACGGGAACACCGGTGGTAAATCGGCCTAAAGATTTGATTCCGCAGTTGGCTATTTTAGATCGAATGAACGATTTCGGTGGATATAAACCATTTGTTGATAGATACTGTTCCGGACAGAGAGAAGCATCAAATTTGAGAGAATTGAATTTTAACCTATGGAAGTACTGTATGTTTCGTCGTGAAAAGTCACTTGTCCTCACAGATCTTCCCGATAAAATACGGCAGGTGAATACTTGCGAAATCACAAATCGAAAAGAGTATATGGATGCAGAACGCGACCTTATTATGTATCTACAGAAATACAAGGACGCTGACGACGATAAGATAGCTAAGGCAATGCGCGGTGAAGTGATGGTACGTATCAATATTCTACGGCAGATCTCCGCTCGCGGCAAAGTACGTGATGTGATTGAATTTGTGAAAGACTTCCGGGAGAATGGAAAGAAGATAATTCTCTTTTGTTCGCTTCATGAAGTTGTAGATCAACTGAAACGTTACTTTCCCACTGCCGTATCTGTTACCGGTAGAGATTCACAGGATGAGAAACAAAGAGCAGTTGATGCCTTTCAGAACAATCCAAAAGCGGATATAATCATTTGCTCGATAAAGGCAGCCGGAGTTGGCTTGACACTTACCGCATCAAGTAATGTCGCCTTTGTTGAGTTTCCTTGGACATATGCTGATTGCTGTCAGTGTGAAGACCGGGCACACCGTATCGGGCAAAAAGACTCTGTTACCTGTTACTACTTCCTTGGCCGGCGCACTATTGACGAAAAGGTCTATCGCATAATTCAAGAGAAGAAAAACATTGCTAATGCTGTAACAGGTTCTACCGAGGATATAGAAGAAAATATTGTCGATATGGTTGCTCGCATCTTTGATGCAGACTATGACGACGAAGAGTAAAAACAGAATAGAACTTGAACCTAATGCTGTATAGGTAAGCGTAATGTCTTATGAAAAAGAAAATTTCGTTTAGTTGGATAGAGAAAAATATATCTGATGCAGAACGTGTAGGAGCAATGTATTGCTTCAAAAGATGTGATGTAAACTTTATGTAAATCATGGAATTTGTAGTTACAAAACTGAATTATACAGCCTATGAACTAGATAGGCTGTATAATATAAACTCTGGTGGATGTTGCTATCTCGCTTACAAGATTGCTTATTGGCTTGAAAAATACGGGATTGAATATTATTTTGTGATACAGAATGATAATCCTATTATCAATGATATTGGAAAACATTACTGTTTGCAAGTACTTCCTAGCAAGTTATACCTGAATAAGTCCCCCCTATATACGCACATTAAAAGCATAAAACGCACATCAAGCCAGATTTTAGATTACTACAAGAAATCAAGTTGGAGTGAAAAATATGATGCTTTAAATAATGTCTTTGTGGATAATTTGATAGATAATATTTTTGAATTTAAAATAAATAAATAACCTCATAACAAATAGAATTATGAGCAAAATAGTAATGTATTTCGGCACAACGGGTACTCCGGGACACCATATCACAATACTTAGCGGTAATATGCCAATAAAAGACCAGATTCGTATTGGAAATGAGATAGATTCAGATAATGACTTATATTCCGACATGAAAAAATGTAAGGGCATCGGGTATGTCTACTATCGTGGAGTTACAATGCTTTGTATCCCTTACAGTGCCCATGATTCCAGAGGTGGATGTAAGTCGATATTCATCATGGAAGGAAAGGTCACTAAGGATGAAATAGTAAAGGAACTACAGAAACACTCGTGGGTTCATTCCATCTTTACCCGACTGCAAATAGATCATCACCTTGGTGGAGTAGAAGAATTTGAATTAACGTAAAACAGATTTAATATGAGTGGAAAAGATGTACTAAGACTATTGCTGATTAGTTACGGTTTTTGCCGTAACATTGAGATAAGCAATTATATGGGTAATGGAGGATGGATTGGTTACGAAGTATCGGCAAGTAATGACGATGGCATTGAATACTATGCAGTAGATTGTGAAGGTTTACTTTTTCATATATACGAGATACAGAAATTTATGAGAGATGAAAATATTGCCCCTCGTGTAATGACAGGTGACTTTAGCAACAAGCATCTTCTTTCAGATGAGTCTTTAAATAAGCTACTGAATATGTCAGGAAATAAAAATTATTGTAAAACAAACCCTTATGAGTAGGCGTAAAACAAGATAATAAGGAACATTATGGAAATAATCAAACTAACGAAGAAAGAAGAGGAATGGATTAAGGAGCTGAAGAAGTTAATCCGAAAGAAACCTAAGAATCTGATTCTCTTTGCTGATGGAAATTTAAATATCTTGAAACTTGATAAGGATGATAATGACGGAGTGGGCGAAAATGGAAGAATGAAAAGTGATAGAATAGTAGAAACTATTCTTAACGCCTGTGATGGAGGTGTATTTTAATTAGAGTAAAACAATAAAGATATGAATTTTAAATCATTGGTAGCTCAATTAGCAAATCGCATCAATCAGCCGCATGTGGTTGAAACATATATGCGTAAAGTTTTTGCGTCTGGTATTGAGTGGCAGAAAAAGCAATCTCCTTGGATAAGTATTGAGAAACGATTACCGGATAAAGGTCAGCGTGTTTTAGTCGGATTTTTATATTACTATAAATACGATGATAGAGAAGCTGAATCACGTAAGCATATAGATGTATTCACATATGAAAATGGTATATGGATTACTGATAGTGATATATCATATTTAGGAAAAAGTGTTGAGAAGGATGATATTAAGGTTATATGTTGGATGCCTATTCCCTCTTTTGATGAAATACTGGAAGCCAACAGAGATGTACTAGAACGGATTAAAGAGAAAGGAGACTAATATGTACGTAGCAAGAGACAAAGACGGTGATTTGTATCTTTATAAAAAGCAACCCGTGAAGTATTCGGAAAGTTGGCAATTATGTAGTGACAATCCCCATGATTTCTATAAGCTAGATTCTTCTTTATTTCCCGAAGTAAAATGGGAAGATGAAGAGCCGACAGAAGTTGAATTGGTAAAGAAGGAGGAATAACTATGCCAACAACATTAAGAGAAACCTATCCAACAGCCAAGAAAGAGCATATATGTGAATTTTGTGCTTGCAAGATACAGTTGGGACAAAAGTATGTGCGTCAGACAAATGTTTATGATGGGACTGTGTATGATTTCGTCACACATCAAGAATGTAAAGAAGTAGCTCATGAATTGAGAATGTACGATGATTGTGATGATAGTGGGCTAGATGGAGAATCTTTTCGTTCAGAATTGGATTCATACGTATATGCCAATCATTATGATGAACACACCGATGATGTTTATACTAGTTGGCAGGTTAATTACTATGAGATGGCGAAGAAAGTATTGAAAGAACTTAAAAACGAATAACTATGGGATTTACAACACCTGCGTTTATATTCAAAAACACACCGGAGCTTCGAGATAAGTTAGTTTGTTTAGGGTATAAAATAGGATATGAAAGGTATATAAACGATGATTTTTTAGCAACAGACAATGATGAGATGTTTGGAATTGATGTTCCATATCTTCCTGAACAATGTAATGGGTATATTCATTGCGGAACAAACGAGGAACTTTTCTTGGCAATAGCCGCATTGAGGGATGATACAAATGAAAATCAATGGTTCATAGCAGATTCACCTCTTAGCGTTTCTTATGATGATACTGTGGGTAACGACCATTATTTCACAGAACCCAAAGGCAGTATGTTCTTTTGGGATAAAAATTGGAATCATGCCACTATTATTTCAGGAAGTTATCACAAGGCTACCGTAGAAGAGCTAATTGAACACTTTAAAGGAAAGGAATAATTATGAAACAATCTAAGAAAAAAGAAATTACAATTGAGTTGGTGAACGATATTTCATCTTTGATAAGAATACAGGAACTATCCCTGATAGAGTTGAAAAAGAGAGTGCGTAACCAACAGGTTATAGACTTTCAGGAGGATATCCTAAGAGTCTTAAAGGCTGTCAGTAAAATGGATTTGATAAATTTAGATGAGAATTAAAATGAATCGTACAATAAAATTCAGAGGTAAAAACTTATATAATAACGAATGGATATTTGGTGACTTGATTCAGTACGAAAGTGGTGAAATGGCTATTTTCAGCAAGAAACTTTCCCAATATGGATGCGAAGCTACTGAAATGTTTAATAGAAGTAAGGTAGAAACTACAACTGTGGGACAATTCACAGGCTTATTCGACAAAAACGGCAACGAAATCTATGAAGGGGATATAATCAGCGTAAACGGTAAATACCCCAAATTGGTGAGATATATAGATGACTATGCTTGTTTTTGTTTAGCTAACATAGAAGACCTGGACGAAGAAATGGACACAGGTTATTGGCATCAAGTATCTCCCGGTTGGTGGAATTCATCAAAACGAATAATTAAAGTACTTGGTAATATTCATGATAATCCCGAATTAATTGACTAATAACAGAATAAGAAATGAATCTAGATAAATTTATTAATAGTACTATCAAAAGCTATGAATGTTATCGAAAGAATTGTGACATCATAGCTAAGGAGGCACAAAAGTATATTGACTTTGATGACTTCGTTTCTTGCGAATATATCAATGGCATAGGACTTAGTATATTGGTGACATTACCTGAAACAGATGATTATACTATTCCCGAATGTGTATGTCCTGTAGTAGATTTCTTTGAATATGCTAAAGGAAAGGATAAACTATCAGTGGATGATATTAAAAAACTATCATTATGAAAGAAGAATCAAGCGCAATCAATCCGTATAACGGAATGTTCGGGCAGCAAGGATGGATTTGCCCGAAGTGTGGAAGAGTGTATTCTCCTTTTACACAAATGTGTTTGTATTGTAAACCCAATAATACAACAACTGTTTCTAATCTTGGTAACAGAACTAATAATATTACCAGTGAAAAAGAACTAAGAGAAAACAGTAAAACAGAGTAAAAATATGGAAGATTTAATAAAAGCATTGCAGATATTCCTAAAGTATGGAAATCCTGATTATCCGACTTCTTGTAGTCACGATGAATTATTTGTCTATATTGAACCTGAAAAGGTTTCAGAAGAAGATTTAGAAATGTTGGAAGCACTCGGATTCTTTCCCTCCGAAGATGGAAGCGGTTTTTATTCGTTTAGATTTGGTAGTTGTTAACCTTTCAAACAAAGATAGAAATGAAAACTTATGTAATCACACTCTCACAGTTTTTCCCAGTAGGACATAGTCAATCAGGGAACGAGACGAATTTCAAATATGAGTTTCTTTTGGGGCAACGCTGCCCTGATTGTGAAGTGGAACAGGATTTATCGGGGGAAGAAATTTCCCGATGCAACAGTTGTATAAGAGCCTGTTTACGTCCGAAACTTCACACCATACGAGCCAATTACCCAATGTGGGAGAAGCGTATTAAAGAGGTTCAAGCCGGGCTAGCTGTTCTTTCCGTTCGCCAGTGGACTGGAAAGCCTTATCGCAGCCCACAGATTGAAGTTGCACAGCTGAAATCGGAGAATGGCATAGGGATACAGAAATTAGCGTTTTGCGGGGCGTTGTCACGTTTCCAAATTGAAAAAGGTATAAACCCACTAACAGAGGAACTTGCCAATAATGACGGACTATCGCCTGAAAATTGGATTGAATGGTTTAATGGCTATGATCTGAATCAACCTATGGCAATTATTCATTTTACAAAATTCAGATATTGATATGGGTACACATAACTAACGAATAACAACAATCAAAAAAGAATATAATGAGAACAATTAAATTTAGAGGAAAATCTAGGTTTGGGATTCATGAATGGTTGTATGGTAGTTTGCTTCTGCTAAACGGCAAGGCATATATATGCCCGGACAAAGCTGCCGTATGGAACATGACTCGGTATGAAGTTATTCTGAATACAACAGGACAATTCACCGGGTTATTAGACAAGAAAGGGATGGAGATCTATGAAGGGGATATTCTTCACACTGTTACATTTGGTTTTGAACCAGAAGAATATACTGCAATTATCATATATGATAATTGCCGCTTTCAACTATCTAATGGTCGAAATTTATTCTATTTCGGGCAATCTGACCTTACAAGAATGGATGATACTATCGTGATTGGTAATATCTATGATAATCCCGAATTAATTATCCCATAACAAGAACTGATATGAATAAATTATATTTCATTGAGGATTAACTATTAACAAAAATAATATAGAATTAAATGAAGCGTCCACAGAGCAATGGGTTATTTGAAGTTACAGGAGGTCAAGAGAAAGAACGAGGTTTCTGCTGTATGAAGCTGATAACTTTCCTCTCCGCTAATAATGTAACAGATTGGGATGAATGGCATGGAGCGCATCTTTCTGCTATGTCAGGAAGATGCCCGTATGCTTCGCAATGTCCGATTCATGAGAGAACGATAACAGCAGTAGGTAGAAGACCAATACAATTTAGCTTATTTTGAATTAATGACTAAAGAAAAGTGTATTTTATGTGGAAAGGAAACGGTGTCGGTTATTAAAACCGATACCGGCTTTATGTGTTATAATTGTTATGCAGATCAGCGTAATCCTCCACGTTCAAAAGAAGTACATAATAACGAGGAAGCTCGCATACAAACAGAGTTCTTTAAACTTATTCCTCTATATTTCCCTAATATACCTGATAAACTCATATTCGCGGTTCCAAATGGTGGAAGTCGTCATGTACGGGAAGCTGCTAACCTGAAACGACAAGGAGTAAAGCCAGGGATTTCTGATGTGATCGTACTTATTCCCAAAAAGGGTTTTGCTTCTCTCTGCATAGAGTTTAAAACGAGGGTAGGGAAACAGTCAGAAGAACAGAAAGAATTTCAAAAACAAGCGGAATCATGCCGTAATAAGTATGTTATAGTTCGAAGTGCATCACAGGCAATCGAAGAATTACGAAAATATCTTTCTTAATAGAATTGAAATTTGTAATACTGAAATTCCACAGATTGAAATAGCTTTTATATGATAGGGGAGAGGGTATATATTTTTTATATCTTTGCTCTAAATTTACAAGTATGACATTTGAAGAAGCAGTTTCATTAGTTGATAGGATAAAAGAGCAGGTTATCGGTGTACCTGTTAAAGGTCGCTTGATTGAATCTTTGTTCATTGGGCCTACAAACTGGAATGAAATGCATGTTTTTATGAATATCTGTCTTCAAAAAGGGGAAGATGAAGTTATCGACGAGTTTATTGGAAAAAGTTTCTCTGTGTATGGTAGGTCTGTAACCTATATTAATCCGGATCTTCCCAAATGGGATTTAACAGTGTTAGATGACTGGGAAAAGACAACATCTAATTAAAAGCGGTAGCCCAATCAGCTACCACTCTTAGACTTTTTACTTATTCTTCGTCAATATCTAGAATATCTGCAGCTTTATTCAAATAACCATGTTTTTCTAGGAATTCATCAGTTTTTCTATCAATTTCAGAAGAAAAATCTCCAGACTGGATATCAATTGATGTTATTACTTCTTGTTTGAATTTATCGACCTCTTGTTTAAATTCCCAGTTTTGCATTTCTTTAGAAGCATATTTGACTACACGATCAATTATTCTAGCACCAATGGAAAGAGTCTTTTCACTATATGTAGCAACAGAGTGAACTAATGATACCAGTTTAGTTTCAGACAATGGTCGTGAGATTTGGGTGAAATCAATAAATTTGAAAGGGTTTGTTATCCAACCTTTATAAAAATCATTTTTAGATATAGCAATCATTGATTTATCATATGTCAAAATGATCCAATGTTCTCCTTTTCTTACTATCTCGTTATTTGTAAATTGCAAAGCATATGTATCATGCCTTATTAGATGCATTTTCTTGTCAATATCAAATTCTTTTAAATAAAAAAGATATTGCTCCTCAAATTCAGCGCAATCACCATCTTTAAAAAGAGGAACATCAATAAATTCAACACCTCCACCTGATAGTATTGATTGTATATCAGTCATTATTGTTCTAACCCATGACTTAATATCAGCTCTTTCCGTTCTAACTGCACTGCTGAAAGAAGATAAATAGTCTAAAAAAGAAGAGGGAACGTTTTCTCCACTAAGTTTCAATGCAAAATAATTAGAAACAAATGCATTATTTGAATAAACGAGTTCATGTTCATCAACATCAATGTCAATATATTTTCTGGCTTTTAATAGATGACCTGCACATTCATTGATATAAAAATAAGGTATATAAAGACTTGCGTCTAATCTATTTGCTTGTGCTATAGCCTTTGTAGAACAATCGAAATACCTATTAACGCTTCCTTTATATAATAAAGAGCAAATATATGGAATCGCCACTGTTGGCTCAATTAATATATTGAAGTCAGACCATCTATTTGCACCTAACGCTTTTGCAGAAGAAATTGGATTTCCACCTTCTAAAGCTAGATAAATTGAGGCTCGTGATAATTTTGTTATTAATGGGTGATTAGAAGCGTTTTCCAATAACTTTTCGATTATCTCGTCAATATTTTCTTTTAAAACTTTTTTCTCTTTTGTTAAGAAAGAACTCAACTTGGACAAGCCGTTTTTTTCTAAATCAAACAAAGGATTGGCAACAATACTGGCTTTTACTTCTTTAAGATTTTTAATTTGCTCTGCAATAAATGCATTGGCAATCCATAAAGCAACTTTTTTAGAATCCTCTCTCGTCCAGTCTATAGAAAATTCATTGTGCATAATATCTACTTGAGCGGCAGATAGACTAGATAATTCTATTTCATATATTCTTTTTCTTGATAAAGAATCCAATTCTACATTTGGACTAAGCATAATCATTTCTCCATTTTTTTTGAGAATTTGCTTTCCAAATAATGCTCCTATTCTTCTTTTTATAATATCTTCTTTGTCCATCTCCAATTCAAGAAATGCTATAGTTTCTTGGACTAAAGAAGATTCTTGTAATTCTTTCTTTTCTGACAATATGAATACAACTGTATCATCGTATATTCCAAATTTCATTTTATTTGCATCATCAGACAACAAAGTATAAGAATGTAAAGCCAATTCACGGTAGTCTAGATTACTTTTATTAGACTTTGGCAATGGATAATTTGTTTCGTCTAGGAATTTGTTTAAAAGATTGTCTGATAATAAGAGTCCTGCAATACTTCTAGCACTTAAACAAGTTGCTTGAATATTTAACTCTGTAGAAATTGTATGTTCGATTTTTCTTGTTTCTATTTCATCCAAAATGAATGATGTCAAGAAAAAAAATCTAGATACATTCAATTTATCTATAGCCTTTTTAGCATCATTATAAGCTTTGTTATGTATTGCTGATTTTTGTGTTGTTATTTGGTAACAAGCATTAATTCTTTCCCCTTCTTTTGTAAAAGATGAGTAATCTGTCCCTCCATCATTCTTTCCATCTACGTTAACTGCTGTTAAGTTAAAAACGTCGTGTAATACAATTTTACATGCATTTTCAAAATAGTGTTTTCCTAAACCAGATATGTGGTTTGTCAATGTTTCTATATCCATTTTAGCTTTGTTATAATAGTATTTTAAGCAAAAATACATATAAATATTGAGTTAACACATATCATAATGAATTTTTCAATAGAACAAAATTCTAAGCTATATAATAAATTACAAGATTTAAAGCATACATAACAAATCTATACGTACTTCCTAGAAAACATGACTTGAGTACTACTTATCTCTTATTTTATCCACTATCAGCCCAATTATTATTAAAACTATGATACTTATATATATTTTATCTATATGCAAATCCCACCAAGATAATTCGATTACCTTTTCCTTTTCATTTAATACTGCATCCACTTTATAACTTAATGAATCCAATCTGCTAGAGAACTGCCGTAGGGTAAGAGATAATATTTCATCAATTTCCGTCCGTTCCTGGTCTTTCTTAGATGCAGTAGTAATACTTTCTTTGACCGGATATTGTTTTCCTGTTGAATCCGGAGACGACAAGTAAACTGTTTTATTCTCAACCTTTAGATCACTCAACTTGTCGGTAGTGATTTTCGTCTGCTTACTCACATCAACTTTTAATGATTCAATTGAATTTCGGAGAAACTGAAATTCACCGGAGTAATCAATCTGCTTTTGTGTCTCGATATTACGAGAAGCCTTGCAGGAAGCAAACCATATTTCCGACATCAGGAACATTGTTATATAGATTAGAACTTTCATGGTCGAATCACTGTATTACGTAAGAAGTTGGTAAACTCGGAACGCACATCAAAACAGGGACAAGCCTTGATATATTCTGCCGGTTCTATCTCTCCGCTACCGTCCAAATCGGGTGAAGTATCCCGGTGTCCCAAGACTTCAATAATAGGATATTCCTTGCAGAGCTTCGTGACTAATTCACGCAAGGTTGCCCTTTGGGCTGGAGTACGTGTATCTGCAGGTTTTCCAGATGCGTTCAGGCCTCCGATATAACAGATACCTATACTGTGCTTATTATACGAAGATTCGCTAAAACCTTTCGTATTGCAATGTGCCCCGTCGATGGAAAGCGGGCGACCGTTCTCTATCATTCCGTCCAGGTCAATGACGAAGTTATAACCGATCTGATTGAAACCCCGAGCCCGGTGCATCCGGTCAATGTCCTTTGCACGTAAATCCTGCCCGGCACGCGTGGCCGAACAATGGATGATAATTGTATCAATAGTTTTCATTTTGCGTCTCCTTTTTGTAAATAGTTCGTTAAATAGGGGATGTTCTTTATAAACTCAACACTTAATACATAGTGCAAGAAAGCTACTACCTTGTAACCATTACTAGAGTTGGGTAAAATCTCTTTTATGTTTCGAAGAATATTCACCCCGTAGAAATAGAAAACACTATACGTAATAAATGAGACACATTGTAGAGCACCTTCCGGATTTCCCTTGTGTTCACCTATAAAGTAGATACAGCTAACCAAGGCAAAGAAAATAGTTGCTTCTACGATACACCTCCAAGCCTTTTTAAAAGAAAAACTCTCATGATTGATAAGGAGTGCAGTAAGCAGTCCACAAATGAAATTGAGGGCAAATACAGCAATAAGACTTTTGATCTCCCCAGAGATAGGATTGAGATAAGCAGCTATACCGGTAATCAATCCAATAAGTAAGTTTTTGAAATAATCCATAACCATATATCTAAAATATTAATACTTTATTTAAAGACTTCGCTACAATCATCAATAGCTGTCTGAAATACTTGTTTCACTTCGCCAAAGGTTAGCCCATGAGCCTCATGTAGCGAGAATCCAGTTACTCCATTTCGCGAAATATTGAAGAAGCCGACAGTCGTTTCATCTTTGACAATCTCGGCAGTAATATCTTTCACCGCTTCGGTACCACGGGTTGACATTCTGTACTTAATCCTGATAGCGTCCGTAACCTTAGTTGAAGCGGTGCTGTTAGTTGCTGTAATGTTCATTCTTTGTTTCCTCCTTCTATTAAATCATAAATTTGTCCGTATGTACCTGCAGTGAGATATTCTCCACAAATCTCTTTTAAAAGAGCAGCATCTTCTGTCTCAATATTAAGTACTCCACGGTTGCTAATAATCTGTTGTAGCATTTTGTATGCTCGTAACTTCTTGGAAGTTTCCATATTCTTCTGTGGATTAGAACCAGCTGCAAATAATGCCTCTGCAACCAAATCACGGACAGATTTCTTACTTTCTTTCCCATTCACTAATTCAATAAACTCCCGACCTCTAAAGTCAAGCAAGTTTCTGTTTAAATTTACTTTCATTGCAACTTTATGTATTTTTTAATTCTACAATAATCCCCTTCACGATATGTGCTCTATATCCAAAAGTATTGCTGTCTTTTAAACCATATACCCATATATCTGATACTACGTCCATAGTATTTCCATTCCCATCACGAGGGTAAAATCCATTCGCAGAAACATCACCCAATACATTCACATTACCATCAAAGAAACCTGCATAAATGTAATTGCTCGGATATGTAGGATTTGATTTAGAAGAACCATAGATGGCCGCACTTCCTCCAGCTGTTGCTCCTACTGCACAAACTCCAAATTTACCATCAGTTGCAGCATTAAAAGTCACATTAACAACGCCTTCCTTTGCAGTTCCTGAACCAAGCTTTAAACTTCTTGATGTCCCTCCGAAATAATCTGAACGCGTCCAAACGAGACGTCCATTTTCGATAGTAAAACCACCTATGAACCCGGAATCTGCGTCAAGATGTCTAACTTTAATTAGACCAGTATTCAACGTATCTCCATCAATGATTGTACTGCCTAAATGCTCGATACCAACTGAATTTAATTCAGCCAAAGCACCCAGCTTATCGCTATCTGCTTTACCATTAATAGTTGCTTGCAGTTCGCTATTTAGTGATGAAATTGTTACGACACCTTGTAGGTTAATTTTAGATGAATGAATCGTAGTCTCTCCGGCCGCCTGGTTGATATAAGATATAAGCGTATTGCCACTTTCTAGCTCTTTAGAAGCATAAATTTTATTTCCATCGGCCGTGGTAATCCATCCGGCAGTATCTATCCTCTGCGTTAAGCTATCGACCCGCGTCACCTGTGCGGAGATTTGAGTATTGAGAACTTTCAATTCAGCGAAGCACTGATCTGAATAGTCTTTCAATTTATCCTGAATAGCTTTATTCGCAACTTCAACCGCTGTATTGAAACTAGCCAAGGCAGAATTAAACAGGGCAAACTTATCATCTACATTCCGCTTTTCCTCAACGGTTATCTGTCCGTCGGTAATGGTTGTATCGATTGCAGCAATAAGATTGTCAATAGCACCAAATAGAGATATTTTAGCATTAAGCAAACCTGTTTTCGCTTCACCTTCCAGATATGAATTTGCGTACAGTTTGTTATAGGTAGCTTCGACGGCTGCCCTTGTATTTTTGACTGTATTTAGATACTTCTCAATGGCTAAAGCCTCTGCTTTCGTAATAATGCCGTCAGCAAATGCTCCGTCCACATAGTCGTGTAAACCACTAACTGCGCTGTTTGCCTGTTCCGCAGCTTTGCCGGCATCTTCTGCGTCTTGTAAGGCTTGCAATGCTTCTTTCATAGCGGCATCCGAGAACTCCTTTAGCTTATCCTGAATAGCTCTATTTGCAGATTCTACGGCTGTATTGAAATCAGCATAGGCACTATTGAAATAGGCAAAATTGGCATCAACGTTTTGTTTCTCTTCCGGTGTTGTAAGTCCGTCTGCAATAGCTGTATTAATTGCATTTATCAGGTCTGAAATACACCCCATAAGGGTAACTTTAGCATTTAATAAACCCGTTTTGGCAGACCCGGATAAATACACATTAGTGTATAGCTTGTTATAGGTAGCTTCAATCGCCGCCTTTGCATTATTAATCGTATTGATATACTTTTCAATAGCTTTCGCTTCGGCCTCCGTAATAATACCATCGGCAAATACTCCATCTACATAACCATGAAGCCCTTCTACTGCATTATTGGCCTGTTCTGCTGCTTTACCAGCATCTTCAATTTCTTTGTGAGCTGCTTCCCATTCAGACAGATTTTCCAATCCGGACGATCCGGTTTTAATTTGAATATTTCCGCCTATTTCACCTTTTACCAAATTGAAATACGTCTCCCCATCCGGGGAAATTATCTGTTCAGTAGTTATCCGTCCTGGCAGAATCTCCGTAAATCCATACAGTTCAACAAAACTGCGATCACCTTCATACTCGCTGTTGAGGACACCGACTAGGAAGTGATAATATCCTGCTATGCCCTCCATCTTAATAGCCGTTTCGCTTAGAAGAAACGTACCGGTTTGATTCTCATTGCTACATTTAACATATAGATAAAACTTCTTTGTAGGGTCAATGAGTACCGGAGAATCATAATTAGCCATATCCCAATACTTATATTCATTGGGCTTGTGGGAAGATGAAAGAGCACTAATTCCTAGCGTCATGTGTTGGAGAATACCTGCCGGAGCATTCAGAATTCTTGTGTTGGCATTATAAGTAATATTGTGAGATATCTGTGCCGGATTCGTTTTTGAGTTCACAAACCGGAACTGCAAACTTTCATCACCTACAAGCAGTTGCATAGTTGAAACAGTTATCGGATTGACAGATCCAGAGAAATTCAACAATGCATCTTCCAGCATCGACATCGTTTCCTTTGCGTTCCGGAACCGTCTCTTGGTAAACTGCAAAGCATCTTTGTATTTACTATCGACCGTTACCTCGTTTGTCTCAATCTTATTCAGATCACTTGAAACAGATGTGCCTACCGGTTCGTTAGAAAGTTCAATTTCGGGAGAATACGGATTATTCACAAAACGTTTGATTCCGATCATCCGGATAAGGGAACCTTCCGGATGAAATTGTGTGTCGGAAAAGTCTACGTAACCGCCTAGTTTAATTTTACCACCAATCTGCAACCAGCGTTTTTTAGCCCAAATTCCATCGAGCGTGCCGGTAAATGTGAACTTCTTATCTTCATGCTCGTATAGGTATTTGGCAGCTTCTTTGAATACTTCCCAGCTGGCACCGGTCTGCGTTGTATCGTTGCAGATATAAGCATTCGGTAACTGAATTCCGAACACTGCGTATGTATCACCAGCTTTAGGCCGCCAGACTTCCGGTTCAGGCATAGTAATGCCGTCGATTTCCTGCGGGACAATTTCAAAGCGACGTCCCGCTTTCTTATCCTTTTCTTCATGAATATACTTCACCTCGAACTCTTTCCCGGTGAGCATACCGGTTTGGAAGATAACAGTCATGTTTTCACCTGCTATGAGACAATCTTCAAAATTCAACTCTTGGGGGATATCTTCGTCTACAAAATCATAGAAATTATTCTCCTTATTGACTTCAAGAACAGCACTGACGGTACCGACACGCGAAGGATAAATCTCTGTACAATCCAAGCTATCTTCCTTAGCGGTAGTAAGCTCTTTATCCGCACGCATAACACAGGAGCCGTCCGCATCTGTTTTATATGTACGCCCTTCATATACTAGAGTTTTAGATTTAGGCAGCAATAGATTCTTTGCTCTGTACGTAGAATAGTCAATATTGCGGTCCGTGGTCTCCACGAGGATTATTTCAGGAGGAATGTCGCCAGATTCCCGACCTACGCCAACTTTGAACCCATGGCCTTTCCCGTAAGACAACTTCAAAGGATTATCCTTGTTGTATTCAACTTTACGTAGATGAACTGTCTTTATCTGCTTTCCATCTATAGTTTCTTCAGTGATCTGCCATTCTGTCTCGTATATATCTGCCAGTTGATTCAGAGCATCAAGAATATAGGTATGACTGTAATTGATTACTTTCTCTGTTCCTTCAATACAATCACCGACTTTCCAACCGGTACCACGACGATTCAGATTTTCAACTAGTAAGCGGAGATGCTCATGTGCTTTTGCTGTATATGAGAATTTGATACTATTATCAACAGTATGCCGTACTTTCCACAAGGTTGCGTCCGCTCTACCGGTTTCGAGAATCAGAGTGTACTCAAAGTTACGTTCACCATTCTTCTTTAAATTTGAATCCTTTTTTAAGAAGTATCGTTTCCCGTAGAAATCACACCAAGAACCGACCGGAATTTCAAGATATCCGGGATGGGAAAAATACAAAGTAAGTGTATCTTCTCCCATGACAGCTTCATAAGAGTAACTTTCATCCTTTACTTCGATTTTTATTTCCTTATCGTCACTATATAAAATCATATTACCTTTAGAATTATATCCTAAAATATAAATGTCAAATAGAAATATATTAGAATAATAGGCATAAAAGTAAGGAAATGATAGACGAATCATTGCCAAAATAATATATAACACACAACATCAACGGCATTGTCACGAAATAAATCAAAATGAAAAATATTTAAAAGAAATCACTCAAAATGTAGTTTAATTCACCTAAGTTCTCTCGGAACGAATTCCGCGTTGAAAGATTTTTCCAATGTTACGACAAAAAGCCTCGGACAGAATGGGTACTATAAACTGCCAGATGGGATGTTGATTCAATGGGGGACTGGAGGAAATGGGGTAAATCAAATAGTTTACTTTCCTACTAGTTTTTACAATACATCGTATGTTGTAGTAACTACTGCTATTTCTTCTGTAATGAATTCTATAGTAAAAATGATAAATGGAAAAAATGTATCTTATTTCAAAGTCTATTCGGTAGGTCCAACAATTGAAGCTGGGGAGATGTTCGGATGGATTGCAATAGGAAGATGGAAGTAGAAAATATTATAACATCAATTTGCTTATGAATTGTTTTAGTAGAAAAATAGTATTGATTTTTGCCGCAATTATTTTGCAAAGTTCTCTCGGGACAAATTGTGCGTTAAAAGATTTTTCCAATGTTACGACAAAGGACCTCGGACAAAATGGATATTATAAGCTACCAGATGGTCTATTGATTCAGTGGGGATATGGTGGTGGGTATTCAGGGGCTACTAATTATTTTTTTTCTACGTCTTTTTTAAACACTTACTATTCAATATCAATGTGTGCAGAATATGCCGTTACTGCTGAATCCGTCGTTTTATGCCCTTATATTAACACTAAAGCTACTACTTATTTCAAAGGCGGTATGACATATACAAGTGGTAATGTAGTATATCCTACTTCTTGGAAATTCTTTTGGATAGCTATAGGTCGTTGGAAATAGAAATATTATAACATAAATTTGATTATGGATAGATTTAGTAGAAAATTGGTATTACTTTTATTGCTTGTAATTTGGCAAAGTTCTCTCGGGACTACGTATGCTTTAGCTGATCTATCGAACGCAATAAGCGTAAACCTATCCTTGAACGGTTATGCAAAATTTAATAATGGATTACTTGTACAATGGGGCAGAGTTGGAGGTTCATCTACAGCTTCGTATAGTGTGACTATGCCTACATCTTTTTATAATACTGAATATAAAATATTTGCAACTGTATATAAGCCTAGTAGCGACTCCGCCGTATATTCATCATCTCCTTTGGCAATAAATAAAACAGTTAGTAGATTTTATTTGAATAGAAATTATGCAAGTGGGGGTACTACTGGTTTATCACAAGAATCATGGGACTGGTTTGCGATCGGGCGCTGGAAATAATTTAATAACAAAGATCATGAAGTATTGGAAAAATGGATTCTACGATGAACCGGTAGACGGTTCGGTAGAAATTACGGATGAATATTATCAAGAGTTACTGGCTGGTCAATCTACCGGCTTGATAATAGCTGAAAGCAAAAATAGACATCCTATTTTGGTAGAATATGAGTACGACATTGAAGAAGTGCGAAAAATGAAAATATCTGAAATACAGATATTTGACAAATCGACCGATGTCAATTCTTTTAAAATTGAAGGGGAAAGTGTGTGGTTAGACAAATCCACACGTGTTGGATTATTTAACTCAATTTCGATTGAGAAAAATGTAGGGAAAACGCATACAACCCTGTGGTATGATGCAGTGAAGTATGTTATCCCTATACCTAACGCTTTAGCAATGTTGAATGCCTTAGAACTGTATGCACTCAACTGCTACAATGTGACACAATCTCACATTGCAGCAGTCAGAGCATTGCAGACTATTGAGGAAATCGAAAACTATGATTATACGGTTGGTTATCCAATAAAGTTGAGTTTTCCTGGGTAACCAGTTTTGAAGTTGTATACTTCAATTTCTTCTTTTGTCTCTAGCTGATTAATAGCGTTAATATGCCCTTGTGTTGTATTGTAGCACATAAGGGCATATAATTCTATCTGCTGTAACATATCAATAGCCTTTTCGACAGGCAAAACAAATAGAGTATTATCCAGCCAGATATTTGTTTCAGTTCGTCCAGATGCCTTTTCGATTGCAATAGAGTTCATAAGTCCTACGCGAGTAGCTTTATTCCACCATCCTGATACATTATCAATGCTGAATTGATTTACTGCTTCGGATGAATCATACAGTCGCAATTCATTTAATTTTTGCGCTCTTACCTCTTCAACTGTAACTTCATGTACAATTAAGATCGGGTATCCCTTTTTACTTTCATTTATAAGTAGTCCGGCTGATTGCCCGGCTAGTAACTGATTGTAATACTCATCTGTAATCTCTACCGAACCGTCAACCGGTTCATCATAAAATCCTTGTTTCCAATACTTCATAAATTTTATTCTTTTAAGTTATTTCCAGCGACCGATTGCAAACCAAGTAAATTTTGCAATAGAATTACCTGTAGCCCCACTAGCATAAAAAGTTCTGTCAACTTTAAAATAGCTTGAACCGTTATTTAAAATTGGACAGAAAGTATATAAGTTATTATCTGATGCATCTTTTATTATATTACCATATACATTATAGGTCGAATTGTAGAATGAAACAGGCATATAAACGGTTAAAGTGTGAGTGCTAGAGCCGGTGTTATATCCCCATTGAATCATAAGACCGTTATTAAATTTTATATAGCCATTCTGTCCTAAATTTTGAGCTTCTAATAAAATAGCATTAGTTCCGAGAGAACTTAGTAAAGTTTTCTCCGCATCCGTCATGAATTTTCTTGTAGTACTTTCTTCAATCATTGATGCTGGATGAGAAGCCGGATGAGAGTAATTATTAGCTCCGGGGGCTATTACAGCAAGTTTTTCACGTTCATCATCCGTCATGAAACGATGAGTTTCATCTTCTTCAACGTCCGTCGCTGTATGTTTATGAGAACTTGCAGCATAACTACCCTTAAGCTGATAGACTGAATCGTGGTTATGATTTCCTGCAGCCTTACTATTCCAATTAGCCTTTTCTGAATCTGTGACAAAACGATGTGTAGAATCGTCCGTAATATCTGTTGCTGTATGCTTATGTGATGAAGCCGCATAACTACCTTTAGGTTGATATACAGAATCGTGGTTATGATTACCTGCAGCCTTACTGTTCCAGGTCTCTTTTTCTGTATCGGTAACAAAGCGGTGAGTACTATCAGGAGTTATATCCGTTGCTCCGTGTTTATGCGAACTCGCTGCATAACTTCCTGCTGGTTGATAGACCCCTGTATGAGTATGATTCGACGGGGATGCACCAACTTCAGAAGCTGTATAGGATGGTTTATTTGCCGCCTTCGCCCATGCTGACACGTCACTGGCGGGCATAGAAGTTGGGAAATCACTTATTTCAGACTTCTTGTGAGTATGCGCTTTTGGTACACGTGTATCACTTAGCCGGGCATCATTTCCCTCGCATACGGTTCCTTCCGCACTACCAAAATTCTTATTAAAAGCAGAGTTTTTAGTAAATGCAGGTTCGTATGTACCAGCATGATTGTGACCTGACGGAGACGCTCCGACTTCGCTTGCTGTATAGGCTGGCTTAGAAGCTGCTTTCGCCCATGCAGGTACATCGCTTGCCGGCATCGAGGTTGGGAAGTCGCTAATATCCGCTTTCTTATGCGTGTGAGCTAACGGAGTTCTTGCATTGCTTAACCGGGCGTCGTTACCCTCGCATACAGTCCCAGCACTAGTCCCAAAATCTTTATTAAAAGCTGTAAGTTTAGTGATAATCAGTTCATATCTACTATCATGGTTATGGGAGTCCAAAGCTGCTTTCAATGCCTTTCCCTGTTCTGCGGAAAGGGCCTTGGCAGTTCCACCACTTGTCAGATTATTAACAATATCAGAAATATTAAGTTTCTTTCCTAGCTCTGTTGCCATCGTCGTGGCAAAGTTAGGATCATTGTTAAGGGCATTCGCCAATTCAATAAGTGTATCGAGAGCATCCGGAGCACCGGCAACGAGTGCATCAACTGCAGCTTTCACTTTTGCGTCAACTCCTGAAACCGCATTGTTAGCCGCCAATGCAGCAGCGTTCGCATCGTCAGTGGCTTTCTTTGCTAACCCTGTTTGTATAACAGATGCATCCTTGGCTGTATTTGCTTCATCTGTCGCTTTCTTCGCTAAGGCGGTTTGAGCTTCTGATTCAGCTTTGGCAGCATTGGCCCCTGCAGCCGCAGTATTAGCCGCATCTTTAGCTGCATTAACACTACCAGCCGCAGTATTAGCCGCATCTGTAGCTTTCTTTGCAAGAGCCGTCTGCTCAACAGATGCATTCTTAGCTGCATTCGCATCATCTGTTAATTGCTTGACAAGAGCAATCTGTCCGGTGGCTTCTTCTGTTGCTTGCGTCATTTCCTGCACAATACCGGCATACTCTGACTTGCGTTGAGACTCTGCTTCGACACGCTCCGTTTCGGCATTTACACGCTTAGTCTCATTTGATCCGCGAGTACCTTCAGCGGTTTTACGCTCATCTTCATTCTGCTTTCTCTTATCTTCTTCTGACGAACGGGAAGTTTCAGACGTAGCGCGGGAAGTTTCAGCAGCCTTTCTCTTGTTTTCTTCTGATACCCGGCCTGTCTCCGCTGACTTGCGGGCTGCTTCGGCAGATACACGTTCGGATTCGACGGTAACACGGTTAGATTCGGCAGCCACACGCGAGGTTTCATTTGTTTCTCTTGTCGCTTCATCTGTTTTCCGCTTATCCTCGGCAGAAACACGGGTAGATTCAGCGGTAGAACGACCTGTTTCAGCGGTTTTCCGTTTATCTTCTTCCTTCACACGTTCCGATTCAGCAGAAGAACGACCTGTTTCAGCGGTCTTACGTGCATCTTCATTGCTTTTACGTGTTTGTTCATCCGAGACACGTTTATTTTCTGTATCAACACGTCCGGATTCAGCAATTACCCGTTTACCTTCAGCAGTTACGCGGGCCGCTTCTTCCGACTTACGCGCATCTTCATTTTGCTTTCTTATATTCTCGGCAGAGGAACGTCCGGTTTCAGCCGTAACGCGTTCTGTTTCGGAAGTCTTTCTTTTATCTTCTTCGGACACACGGGAAGTTTCGGCAGATTTACGTGCTGATTCGGAAGCTACTCTCTCGGCTTCTGCTGTTCCTCTTCCTGTTTCGGAATCTTTTCTAACCTGCTCGTTAGCTTCTCGTGTACCTTCAGCGGTAGCACGTTTCTTTTCTGCATTATCCCGTGCAGTTTCCGCAGTAGATCGTCCTGTTTCAGCGGTCTTACGTGCATTCTCATTAGTGATACGCACTGATTCAGCAGCTTCCCGGGCTTGCTCTTCACGGGAACGATTCGTTTCGGCTGTCTGCCTGGATTGTTCGGAAGCATTACGACGGGATTCGGCTGTTTCACGGGCTGATTCATTGCTTTCAACAGTTGCTTCTAATTGCCGCATATCGGTAGTAGCTGTTTTTGCATCACTCGTAGCCTTGAGCATATTATCCAAGGCAGTTTGAATCTTCTCTAAACCAAATTTAAGGCTAGTCTTAACTCCGTTGATTACTCGGTAGCCGATAGTGAAGAAGCCTTTCATGTCGCTGGCTTCGTTCAGTTCTGATATTTTTTTCTTCTTTAATGGCATAGCAAATCAATTTAAATCTATATAAAACTCTCCGTCCTCTGTTATGATAAATTCGCCCGCTTCGGATGAAAGCAAGAACTCCGTTTCTCCGATCCGGAAGCTGGTAAATACGAGTTTCAAAGTGAACTCCCACCATACACCGTTATTTAGCATGAAATCATTCGTCTGACAACTCTTATAATAGCAGGGATAGCTTTCACTCCATTCATCACAATAAAATATACGTTCCGCATCGGAATACTCATATCCTTCATCATCTGTCTTAGCGGATAGCCGTGTTAAATCATAGAGTAGGGCATCGCGATTACGCCAGAATGCTTCAATTGTCCCGGTCCGCATCAGGCATTTGAGAGATACTTCTTTGGTTTGGAATTTCACAACTTCACCATCGTAGATTGCCCCGTCTTGACGCTTGAAATTCTGTAATAGGTTCTTTTTTACCGTCGGAGCCTTTAGTATTTCAGCATTGCTACCTTGCAATACGACTACGCCATAATCGGATAAGTCTTTGTCATCAATCTCGTAACCTTTAGGCATTGGAAGCTCATTTACGGGCTCCTGGTATTCGTAATCGACTTCTCGGGGGAAGTCGTTACTAAAAATAAATTTAGCAACTTCAAGGCCCGGATTAATAACATAGCTGCTTTGGGAAGACAGACGTAACTTATAACTCCTGCCGATTAAGGGAAAGTAAAATTCATGATAACTCAAGTCAGAAAGTATATCAATCAGTCCACCAATACCCAAACTGCCTATATATGCAAACTCAATGCTTACTTCAGCCGTATCCAATGTAGGACTAGAAAGATCAAATTCCTGTCCGTCTTCTTCCGGCCAATCATTCTTGTCCGGTTCCTTCATGGTTGGAAATGCTACCAGGTTATTATAACTTCCCTTTGTAATACATATACCCAAGCTGGTATATGCCTCTATTCCGTCAATCAATAATTGCTCTTTCATCGCTTTAATGTTATACCTTTAGTGTTTAACGTGTCTATTCCCAGCTTTACAGCGTACATGAACTCTCTTATTTCCACAAGGTTAGATGTGTAATTGGAGATATCCGATAAATGGGAAACAATAGTATCATTACCCCGAAGCATTTCAGCCATATTCTTATCCATATTTATTAGATATGACAGTTTCTCTGCTATTTTCTCTGTTCCTGAATTAATACTCTTAACTTCCTCATTTATAGAATAAGTATGCGAAGTCATTACAGCAAAGCTTCCATCTAGTTTGTTGGCTGAATCTTGCGACATTGAAGCAAATCCTTTCTTTGATGCCTCACGCTCATCGTCGTTATCATTCCAGCCGAACATTTCTGCCATTGCATCTCGTTTTGCTTTCATTTCATTAGAGAGCTGTTGCCCTTCTGCCTTCAGTGCATTATACTCATCTTCAGTCACACCGTCATCCATAGCATTGTTAAGTTTTTCTCTCCAAGCCATTAAGCTGTCCATGAATTCTTCTTTAAGCATAGAATTTACGATGGCATTCTTCATATATTCCTCGAAGTTATCAGCGAAGTCAGCAGAATCGGCGTCCATATCATTAAGCAAGTCCTGAAAGTCTGAACGAAGAGAGCTGTAATCAAGAAGCGTGGTATCAGCTATTTGCTGTTCCAGCACCTCCGCTACCTGTCCGACACCATTTGCGATTTGATCTGCAAATTTCTGCGTGTCTGAATCAAGTTGAGACCAGAAGATACCGGCATGTTCCTGAAGTTCCGCAAGTTGCTCATCGGTCAAATCAAATAATCCAGTCATACGACCACCCATTTTCTTTTTAAATTCCTTTACGGACATGCCTAATGCCTCTGCAGCTTGTTTCCAACCTTCACCGGACATATCATCTACTTCATCATAACCCTTTGAGTGTGACTTTCCAGAAGCACCAGAATTTAAGTATTGTTGCCCCAGTACTCGGGCATTTGCGCTTTGTTCTTTGATATTGGCAATAGCAGCTTCATAAACAGCGTTTGCGGTATCTCCTGTCAAGGTCTCCGCTAACTCCAGCTGTTTCTCAATTATCCGATCAAGAATATTAATATAGGATTCATACGTTTCTTTCGCTTTCTCGTATTTTTCTGTCGTATCGTCCTTAGTGAACATACTGAAAATCTTTGTTGCTACCTGTATAACGGCACTAATAACAGCAAGAATAACAGATGCCTTCTCAACTGTACTGATAGCGTTAGCCGATGTATCTGCTGCCATTTCAACACCACTCATAGCAGTCAATGCAAAGGTCCCTATTTCACCAATCAATGAGATAATTTCACCAGCCGGTCCACCGATTGATTTTCCAACATCAGTTAATGCGTCTGATAATTCATCTAACTGTGCTTTTACATCTTTCTCTGCTTTCTTTACCTTAGCATCCTTCTGTACCACCTTATCTTTCGCCTCATTGTATCTCGAAGTCTTTTCTTTTACTTTATCCAAAGCCTGTGCCTCGGTCAGATAAGCTTTTGTGGAATCAATTTTACCAGTCTTTTCGTTGAATTTAGAGGACTTGACACCATTTTCAATCTTAGCACCACCTTTTACAGCTTCTTGAGTCTGTTTAGCATTTTCTAATTCAATTTGCGCATTAGCTAACTCTTCCTCTGCTTCTGCTAGTTCTTTCTTCTTGTCAGATAATGATTGAAACGGGTTACGTGAATCCAATTCATCCATAATTGATTGAATAGTACTAGTATATTCGCGAAGCTGGTCCGGAGAAAGAACTTTGGCAGCCGTACTCTTTGCATTCTCTAATTGAGTAAGCAGAGAATTAAGAGTTTCAGAAGACGTTTCTTTCAGATTTTCAAATGCACGAACATACTCCGGAGACTCTTTCAACTTATCGTAATCCAGGCCCATCAATTCCATTCCCTTGTTCTTTGTTGCTTGAGCAATAGACCGATCAATTTGTTCAACCTGTTCTGTATCTCCATTCTTTACTGCTTGTTTTCGTTGTTCCTGCAAGGTGGCAATATCTTCGTTGAATTTTCGTTCAATAGCAAGGCGTTGGTCCGTATAGTCTTGATACTGATTCAGCAAATCAGCTAAATCATCCCCACGATTGTACTTTAAATCTGTAGTTTCCTTTTTTTCATTAGCAACTTTATCAAATGCATCAAACTGTTTCTTTACTGGCTCTGACTTGACATATACTGATGCATTGAAGATTTTATCTTTATTGTCAGGATTAGCATCAAAGGAGGAACGAGCATCTTCAATCACTTTTAACTTTTTGTCTTCAGCTTCGCGATCGATAGCCTGTAATTCTAGTTTATGATTGAGTTCCCTTTGTTTTAGAACCTTTTCACTGCTCTCTTTAAGCTTATTTATTTCAAGCTGCTCTAGTTGGTTTGCAGAGTCTTCTTTCATACGCTGTTGCTCTCTATTCTGCTTATCTAGCAGGAGTTTATATTTCTCCTGTTCTTCACGTAGCTTTTTCGCTTGGTCATCCTTCTTGGAAGATGAATCATAGACTTTTAATTCTTTTTCAGCCTCCTTTAGCTTCTTGACATTTTCTTTATAAGACTTTACCACAGCAGAATCTATCCCTTTGAACTTTCCGGCATCCATTTGCTTCTTTTGTGCTGAAGCGATTGATTCCAATGCTTTAGTAGCATCTTCTTTTTGTTTTGTCCAAAAGGCTTTATTTTGAATGGCAGCTTTTTCTTCTTCTTTCTTTTGTTCTTCCTTTGCTTTCTTCTGAATTTCATTTATTTTCTCTACTTCTTCTTTTGCAAGACGGGCAGACTCTGCAGCTTCATTCTTCTTTTTGGCTAATCGTCCAATTCTTATACTTAATCCTGGATCTTCAATACCATCTTTTCTATTTTTTTCAGCTTCATCGATAGCCTTTTGCCATTCAGCGGTAGCTGCATCAAGTTCTTCTTGCTTCATAACAGCTCTAACCTTAATCCCCATTACATATTGCTCATTTTTATCTTTGTTGAGTAGTTTTAAAATATCATGGAGTTCCATTGTTTTAATCTTCTCTAAATCAAGATTTTTTAAAACATTTGGCATTATAGATTGAAGTTGTTTGTATGCACTTAATTTATCAAATTGACTGGATGTTTCATCTCTTATAATATTGACAAGACTTTCTGCCTTATTTTTCAATTCATCAAAATGTTTTTTTTGAGTCTCCATAGCAGCATTATGCTTTCTTATAGCTCTTTCGGAGACAGATTCTGCTGTAGCACATTTGTAAATTGCATACCCAAGCCCTGCAAATGCGGCAGCTGCTAATACATAAGGATTAGTTAACATTGCAGCAGCATTTTTTAGTTGTGCAATAGTTTGAGCTTTGAGGGCTTTTGTCAATAAGATACGAGAAGATGTATTCTTTGCAATCATTGTTGCCTCAATAGCGTACAAGCCTTTCTTTAGGACTAAATCAGCGGCCTCAATAGCACGCTGTCGATTTACAATTGCTGTTACCGTTGCATATACTTGCTTAGCAGTACTTACAGCAAGAATACTGCCTTTGTATCCTGCAAGGGCAGTCGTAACAACAACTATTAATGCTCCTATTTCTTTCAATGCTTCTTGAGCGCTTCCGTCAGCAAAGGCTTCATTCATAGATTGCGCTGCACTGGATATTTCCTTTAAGATTTCTTTTCCTAACGGGCGAAGGGCAGCTGTTATATTATTACCAAGAAGCTTCATTTGATTCTCGGCTGATGAGGACATTTCTATAAAAGCAGCTTCTGCGGCACCTGTTGCATTTTTCATTTGTTCCAGATCGGACGCAGCACCTACTGCATTTTGTCCGGTTATCATTAGTGCAGCCTGTAAAGCTTCGTCGGTACCCAATAATTCTTTCATTTTTGTAGTACTTCCGTTTGCTTCGTTATAGATCAGCTGTAATGCTTCCTGGAAAGAACGTCCGGAAAAGGCTGCATCACCTAAATGGTTAGCCGTTCCCATAATTGCCGCACGTATTTTAGTCATCGCTTCGGCTGTTGGAACACCTTGTTTGGTTATTGATACGACAGCTGCTAGCACGTCTTCAATATCAATACCGAAGGACGAGGCAATGGGAGCAGCTTGAGCAATACTCTTTCCAAGTTCTCCCATTGTAGTTTTACCAAGCTTGGCTGTGGTAAATAACATATCAGAAACAGATTCTGCTTCAGAAGCTCCTTTTTTATATGCATTAAGAATTGTAGTGATAGCATCTGCCGAAGTAGCCGTTTCTGTAACGCCGCCGATAGCAGCCTTAGCAGATACTTTTAGAATATTCATAGCATCCGCTCCATCATGTCCTGCAGATACAATCTGATATAGTGCTTTCGCTGACTCTACGGCTCCGACTGGAACCTCTCTAGTCATATCAATAACGCTATTCATAAAATCGGTAAGACTGCCTTTTATCCCGCTTGAAAGAGTAGCAACTTCTTTCATGCTTTGCTGGAACTGCTTTTCGAAGTTATATGCTTCTTTGGCTGCTTGAGTAAAAGCGATTCCCGCACTAATGCCAATCCCTCCGAATACATCAAAAGCGGTAATTTCACCGGCCATTGCCTTTATGATTCCCATCGCTTCTTGACGCCCGGAATATAGCCCTGAATTATCTATACCTGTAGCGAAATATAACGCACCATCTTTATTCTGAATACCCATATAGCATTTATTCTTAAAATATAAAGAGGAGGTAAAATTTGGCTATTTCGAGAAGAATAAGCATCTTTTCAGTGTTCTAAGACCAAGGAACGATTTTTATTTCAACGTATTAGGGAGTTGATTCGCCTACTATACCACAATATAGGCTATCAATTCCCTTTGCTACATAATCCTAATGCGTTGCAATAGATTATGTTCCTTGGTCGGAAAGAATAGGGGAGAGATAGCCTTTTTCTATAATATATAAATTACTATTCATTAGCGCCATGACCAAGGAAAATGAGAACGTATCTGTAGCGAATAAAAGGAACTACACAGAAGAAGAAATTAATGCTGCTTACAAGAAGGGCAAGGATGAAGGAAGAATTGAAGGGATGCTCGCTTATCAGAAAAGATTGATTGAGAATCTACAGCGGGATAATGCATCTCTCAATCAGAAGCTTCAGGAGATTAAAAAATAATCCCCCATATCTTCACAGATACAAGGGACTAGAAAACATACTCTAAACCAATTTATAAAAAAACAGTTAACCTAATATATAAACACAATGGCAAATTACCTTATCGTTTGACCTTTCCAGCAATATCGTTATATTTCTTTATCCTGACTGTCTTACTAGGGTCATCAAAAGATGGAAGTTCTACCCACTCATAATCTCGTCCTTCAACATTTCCGTCTTCGTCAGTCGTTTTATTACGCTGTTTCATCACAAATGAGTACTCCTGAAGCAATATCTCTATTAATCCATAGCTACTATCCAACGTCTGATTAAACGTTAATCCTAGGGCTTCTTTTGCAATAACTAAGAATCTGCTTTGGTTATATCCTTCCAGCTTTGCAGATTCTTCCGAGCGGCTATTATCTCCGTCTCTCGTAGCGGGCTCACGTTCCGAAGCATCGTGATAGAGGTACAAAAAGGGTGATACCCTATGCGATATATGATTGCATTGAATAATATGCGTATATCCTCCCATGTCGTATTGTCAATGAGGGCTTTTTTAAACCATGCCGGCGGATCACTAGGCTTGTTATGAATGCCCAGGCAAACGACATCGAGAAGTAGTCCTCCATATTTATTCATCAATTCTGGAAAATCAGCATTCAGCTCACCATCTTTCACAATCATTTTATCAATATCTTCCTTTTCAATTTCAAGGAGAAGCGGACGAATTCTAAACCATGTCCGGACAGTGATAGGCTTTATTACAATACAATCACCGGGATCCTTTCCTTTTGGAATAGAATCTCGGTTAGTAAAATCAAATGGAATCTTGACAGGCTGCTCCGTTACAGATTCCGATTCTTGCTGAAATAAGTTCTTTATACTCATAATTTCCTCAAGGAGCCTAGCCCGTTGTACTTCCGGGCAATACTTCCGGTTATTTGCAACTAACCTTCAATACTTTCAGCTCCATCCTTCAATAGTTTGTTCCTGTAGACGGAATCGAACCGCCGGTCTCTACTTAATAAATGTAGCGCTCTAACCAACTTAAGCTATACAGGACCGTTAATTATTTTTTCGCACCACTTGGAGCAGCTTCTCCGCTTTCGACATTCGCTGCATTAGCTGGGGCTTCTCCGCCTTCGGCAATAGTAACTACTTCGCGCATAAAAGCGGTCTGTCTCTTACCGTCTACAGTAACAGCAGCTTGCATATATACACGAACAAGCAACAACTCTGCTTGTTCTGATCCGGGAGCCTGCGAAATCTTTGAGGCGATCTTACCATTCACGATGGTATAAACGACCTTCTTACCGTTTTTAGGTAATGTTTCGCACTGGAACGTTTTTGAAATAGAAGGAGTATTAAGAGGCTTTTTCCAGATGTTTTTTCCGCCTGTTGTATCTACTTCACCGCCTGCCAGTTCTTTGAGAACCTCATTTGATGGAGTAGGGATGGAGAACTCGACATAATCTGTCGTATCTTTCACAAGTTCAACATAAAAAGGTTCTTCACTGCCTTCCACTTCAATTTTTACTTCTTTGGGATCTGCAAAGTTGAATGCAACACTTCCTTTGGTCGGAAGGGGATAATCTTTGAGATCTGCACCGGGAACGCCGTCACCGACTGTTCCAAATTTAATTTTACCTACGCCCATAGCGATAGGTCTTACTTCTCCTGCCATAATTATTGATCTATTAAAATTTCTAATCTAATATTAGTACAAGCGAATTTCTCTTTCAAGTCCGGCATTGGAACACTCCAGAGAACTGTCACTTCTTTACATACACCGTCATTACTATTGATTGAATCAAGCGACTTCCGCACCTTACGCTTTAATTCTTTCATTCGTTGACGTTTTAACATACCATTCTCATCACTCCAAGGTACGAAGATATTGATGTTAACAGGCACTTTATTGATAAAGTCAAGTTCATTCAATTGCAGATGATTGATAACGATATGTTCATTGGTCAAGCCTGCTTCCGATTTGTCCTTGTAAATCATAACATCGGTGCCCGCAGCGGCCACAGCATTATAAACTATATCTACAGCGTCAAATTCATCCATATTCAAATTTTACTAAAAACAGATTTCAATGTCTCCCTTAGATATTTCTCACATTGAACGTTCGCACCTGAAACGACTTCATACCCTTTAGCTTCCACGGCTGCCGCATATTCCATTCCTGCAACGCCGACCAACACATAACCACCAGTATACGACAGTGAGACTTCTTCTGCAAGCCTACGACCTTTGTACTTACCGGTGGTCTTGTCAGTACCTTTGTCTCCTTCTTTGAAGTTCTCTGTAACCACTTCACCGTCTTTAGCTATTATATATCCGATAGAGGAACGAAGATTACCAGTCTGGTCTTTATATGAGCCACTCCGGCGGGCTACTTCGATAAACTTTTCACCTCCTGCTTGCAGGAAAACAAGCATCTTATCTTCTGCTTTACTTTGAAAATGGTCGAACCAGCGTTCCATTTCATCAAAGGTGAATAGGGGAGTCATGCCATTTTTCATACGTTGATAATTGAATGTGATTGATAAGGTTCCCAACAGATAACCGGTACATCAATACCCTTTGATGCAACTTTCAAACGCAAAAACTTACTATCTGCCGGCGGTTGCATTTTGGAGTAGAAATAGCCATGTACCTGTGTTTCATCACCAGCCGAATTGTGTTTTAAAACAATTCTTCCATCGCTTACCGGGTCGTAGCGTCCGGGGACAGATATTTCAACCGGTTTCCCAGGAACCCATTCACCATTAACTAAGTGCCCGTTAGCCTCAATAGTAACTATTGCTGTATGTGGATACCGTTTTACCATCTGTTACCAGCTCTCCCTTTGATAATGATTCGTTTCCCAAGTTTAGCAGCTTTCTCCGGCTCCCCGTTCTCTATGTACAGTTGCTTTGCAGTCTGAATATAGAAAGAACGGGGATGAGTGATAGAAAGCTTATTCTCACTGAAATCCTGTGAGTTTACTAACATGGCGTACGTATCAGCGACACAAAGACCAACTTGCTTCATGTTTTCAGTAGTACATTCTGCTTCGGGGTTGATGCCCCGCTTAACGAAGACTACCTTATCTAAGAAGCTTTCCATATCCTCAATAGAAGGATATTCTAGTATTGTTTCTCTGATTGTTGCCATATAGTTTACTCTTCATCTGTTTTTTCAGTATCTTCACTTCCTTCCCATGCTTGGCCATCAGTTTTCATGATGTACATTGCATCAGGATCATTAATTACCGGAATTGCGTTGGCTTCCGCTTTAGTCCACTCCTTGAACGGTTCCAGTTCAGACCACTTGCTGATGAAAACAAAGTCTTTTTTCAGCGTTGTAGCTTTCTTCTTGTATTCAACAGAATGTTCCGCTGCGATAGGACCATGCTGAATGTCGCCACACTGTAAATCTTCCAGGAAACAAATATTAGCGGACTCCCATGGATTTACAGTAGTACGTTGATGAGCGGCATTCTCAATACGAACAGACGGACCTACAAGAACAATCTGGACACCTTCCGTATTCTCTTGGGCAGCAAGGTATTCATTGATAACCTTTTTGGAGATAGTCAGTTTTTCTTTCTGATTGATCCAGCCTTTTACCTTTTCAATAACAGCCTTTTGCTTCTTCAATAGAGCAAATCTGTCTTTGCGCATTACTACGTATTTGATAGTGACACCTTCGGCAGAAGCAGCAACCACAGTGTCCTCAATATCCTGCAAGCCGTCGGCTGTTGAAGACTTGGACCAATCTACAGTAGATACCTTCTTATTTTCGTTAGGCATACCACAGCCTACAAATTCTTCAGTAACAATGCCATTGTTATTGCTTGAATTGAGAATGAAGCCACCTTTAGACATCAATTGCATACACCACCATTCGAAACGACCACGAACAGCGTTATATACGAAGTCTTGATCTTTAAAAGCAAGGTCCAGAATTGATTTCAAGTCTGCATCACCTTCACAATCCCGGCTAAGTTGCTGGTATTCGTTCCAGTCACTTTCGTTCATACCGCGTTTTACGGCAGTCTTAGGGATATCACCTGACATCTTGCCGATAACTTCACGTTTCTTTTGCGGTGCGGAAGAATCGAATGAAATAACGTCAGCGATAACCGGTGCACCTTTCTCGCCAGTAAGAGTTTCCCATTTCAGAGAGTTCTTCTGCTTTACACCAAAGAAATTAGGGAAGAATACCGGCTTAACCTTACGTGAGTTAAGTCGTGCTCCCATGTTCTTACGGTTCACTTGTTTAATTAAACTTCTTTCCATATATCATTTATTTTAATGGATTAGACAAAACGGATAAAACGGAGCAATGCTTTAATAGCGTCGTCAACAGGGTAGGGCATTACTGCTTCATTAACAGTACCACGCACCAAGAGGCCTGACTGCTGGTTAGCTACAGTCACATCAACCTTGTTCATAGTGATAACCTCCGGGGTATACTTGAACTTTGCAGCTTTGGCAGCAGCTTTAGCAGTAACAAGGACTAAGACATCATTAATCTTTGCGGCTCCAATAGCTCCAGAAAGAGTTATTGTGTCATAAGCTGCATTGGTTTTGTCAATTGCAGAGATTACATCAGAAGCTCCGGTTAAAGCACCACCGATTGTAACAGCTTCCCCAACTTTAAACACATGATTCTTTGCGATTTGAATAGCAACAGCATCGGCAGCCGCGACAGCAGTAACTTTTCCGGTTTTAACAACATGGTAAAGGCCATTAGCATCTTTACCCACAATTACAAGCGGAGGAAGCTCGTCGATGATTCCCTTCAGTTCCGCGCGGGCAATAGTACCACCGCCCTGAATGTCCTCGATAATCTTTTCGATACCAGGAGCATACTGAAATTCACTTTGTTTTTTTCTGAACATAGCTTTTAATATTAATAATTATTCTTCCAGACCAAGGCTAGCAGTGCCATTATCAGAGCTTTCCTCATCCTCCATTAACTTTAACCATTCCTGTTCGGTACGTTCTTTGGGCTTATAGGAATTAGGCTTGTAATCACCACCGGCGACTTCATCATCAATAACAGATTGTTTGATTTCGGCAAATTCTTCTTGAAGCTCTTTAATCTGGTCTTCAACAGAAGTTTCAGAATTGACATCAATACGATTGAACCATTTTGCAGGGAGTTTAGAATCTGCAAACAATGCTTTAGCAGATGCCTGCTTCGTAGAAGTAGTGACTGTTGTAGCGACAGTAGAGACAGATGCAGCCAACTCGGAAATCTGTTTCTGCTGGGCTTTCAACAACTTAACAACAGAAGCAGGCAAGCCTTCGAGATCTTCGTCCTCGTCTTCATCTTCTTCGTCATCTTTCGGCTTCTTTGTTTTTTTAGTCTTAGTTGTCTCAATAGGTTTTCCATCCTTCAAACCGTGTTTTTTCTCATAAGCGGCAATAGCAGCATCAATACTGGCTTGACTGCCTTGTTCATTTGATACCAAGTCCGGAAGAATATTATCCTTGAATAGCCCAATATAGTTATCCAGATTCTCTTCACTTTCGATGTCGAAAAGAGCTTGCACCTTGGCCGCATACTTTTCAGGAATTCCAGCTTTTTTCAAAGCTGCTTTGATGGTTGCTAAAATCTTCATACTTTTTTCCTTAAAATATATTGGGAGTAAATTTTTCCTGCTTATATATTTTATTTCAGAATCAAATGCATACATTTGTAATTAAGTTAAAGCGTAGAATGGATTATATAGAAGATAGACATGAATATTACAATGTGTATATATCTAAGTGTACACAATGCAAGCACTTTAATTTTGATAAATTAAAATGCCCGGCATACCCTAATGGTATTCCTGTTAAATACCTTGATGGTTCACAGGTACATGACAAAAGAGAAAGCGACCAAAAAGGGGAGTTCGTCTTCCTAAAAGAATTCAATTAACGAGTTTTCGCTTTTGTATAACTCCATCCCATTTTTTCGGATATCCGTTTCCATAATATATGATAATGGACCACTGAAGCCATTGTTGGGGATAGTGTATTATTATTGATTCTAGCAGTAAACTCTGCTCTTAGTTTGTTATTCTCCCGATTCACTAGCTTTTCGAATTTACTAATTGTAATTCCCCATCCTTCTTCGGGACGTTTCATAGCGAATGTATAATTAGGTGTTACAGCTCTCATTTCTGATACATTATGGTCTATTGCAAGATACATATCAGCCGGACTGAATGAGTTGCCAATTCGTCCCAAACTCTTTTCTGGCTCTTGCCAGCCTCTTGGGTGATTATGTGTAAAAATGCAATCCTTCATCTTCGCACATTCTTCATCCGTAAACTCAACACTATATTTGGCTCCGCGCTTATCGATTACAACATTACCATTCTTGTCAAATAAGACTCCTGTTTCAAAGCTTTTATTCAGGCGTATTTCATTCTCTGTGTTGGTTATTTTGTTATAGAGTTTTCGTTCATTCCATTTTTGTTTAATATCTGTAATTTCAGCATCAGTCTTGATACGTTTAGGTTTAGAAACCTTTATAACTTCATTCGTAATAGGTTGGGAAACTATTTCTCTTTGTAGTCCTCCATCATTGGTAAAGTTATCCTTATACCAGAAAGCCGATTGAAATCCATCCTTATTCTCGCTGACAAAATCCTTTGCCGCTTGGGGAATATCCGTAATAGTTTGACCTTGCGGAACTGTGTCATTCAGCAAGAAATCAGCAAAGTCTTCCGGTTCCATGGTGATAGGAGTAGCAAAACAGATACAAAAAGGATGAAAGCCTGTAAATTTGAACGTTTTCGGATATTTTCCAATCATCGCATCACAGATCTTACACGGTCCGCGATTATTGGCCGAACGCTGTATCTCAATTCCTAGTATAAAATCCTGTTTACTCCAACGTTCATAGTCTGCACTACGATAAGCTGTGTTCGTAGTTGTTGCAGATGTCCGGAGAGCGTTCTTATATGCAGAACGATAAACGCCTTGTCCTGGGTGGTAATCTTTCATCGGTTGAGACAAAACTAATTCGCCTTTCTCATTCCGGATCCTGCGAAAGCGTTTTTGGGGATTTTGCAAAATTTGCCGTATATCACTACTGATTCCGTTTGAATTACGTCCGGCAACTACGCCGCTATCAAGATAGAATTCGAGTTGCGATTTCGTCTGCTGTGTAATATTCCAGATCCTATCAGATAATTTGAATCCGTTAGCGTCTATATCATTTTTTAGAGCTTCAAATGCAGATAGACTATGAGTAAACATTCCATCCTTAGTTGCGCTAGAAATAGACATTCCCTTGATGAACAGGGAAATAAAATCATCATTCTTCCTCTCTGCTCGTTCCCAGCTATCCTTTTGGAATGCGGAAATATTAGCATATAACATTGATTCAAGGTTTAGTAGTTCCCGATCAACCGCACTCTCTATTCCCTGATTGCTTATCCATACATTGTTTTTCCCCGCATCAGACCATTTACGGAGATACGGGGAAACAGAAAGTATAAACTGATTAAAGATATTGGCTATTACGGCCTGCTGTGCAGCAACTTTCTGTATGTGCTGTTTGTCGTAGAAAGAAAGTCCGGGCATGGCTTAGAAAGTTGCTCCAATGAGTGAATTATTCTGTGCAGTCTCTTTCTCATCATTCTTCTTACGATTCAGTTCCGCTTCCACATCATCTGTATAGGGCGAATTTTTAATAATCGTCTCTTTACTATTGAATTGAGAAGCAGTTTCAAGGTTCTTGAGTTCTTCCGCCAAATCCTGTGGGAGAATACTACCAAACTCTACCTCAATGTAGTTGTCATTTAGCTGTGATGCATATTTTGTATGTGTAATATTTGCCATTCCTGCTTGGACGATTGCTACTGTTCGTTGAACAGCAGGACCGAATATTTCCATCTGTTCGCTGGCTTTAATTTCTGCGTCAATCATCATAAAACGGCGGGAAGTACCACTAAGGTTGCCAAGTCCCATTAACTTACTCATAGATAGGTCAGGGCTAGAAGCTCCGGAATGTATTGAATCGTCGAGTTGGTTAAGTTCAAGTGTAACGGATTCACAAGACTGTTGCCACGCCAAGTAATCGGCGTCACCGTGATACGACGTACCGGTATCCGCATCTACTTCCATAGTAAAGTTTAGTTCTTTGCCAACAGTTTCTTTACTTGGGAGGTTAGCGAGTCCGTAAGTCTTCAGTATAGGTTCAGAGAAATAATCATTGGTGTCAGATAGACGGGAAAGCCTCATTTCCTTTTTATCTATCAAGTTGGCAACATCTTCCCAATCAGGGCAATCAACTTCGGCATATACTACCGGAATTTTGCCAAAACGATTCTTTGTCTTTTTCACTTTCCAGATGCCATCCATTATCCCTGAATAGATAACTTCTTTCGTGTATATCTTCACGCATTCACAAGTACGGCCATTGACTTCTGCATTGTATTTATAGAGAAAACCGTCCATATCATCGTCCTCGTCGAAATGTGGAAAGAATTCACATTCGGTATTGCTATCTTTAGGAGTAGAGAGGATCTTGACCTTTAGCTGGCTTTTTCCATCGTCCCGGGTAACAGGATAGAATACAATGGCTGCTTTAGTTTCGGATAGAACTTTACGGGCAAACTCTTTCAATACAGACTGCATCTTGAGCTTACGCTTATAGACTTTTTTGAACTCGCTGAATCCATCGTTCGGATCTTCGGCTGTTATTGTCATTTCTCCACCAAACAGAAAGGCAACAGAAGTGCGGACAATTTTCTTTGGCAGATTGGTAATGACTTTTGCAACATCTACTGTCTTATCTTCAAGCTTTTTGGGCTTTTCGGCTCCTGTTTCGGGGTCAACTTCTACTTCTGTATCTGAATATACAGCAATCTTTTTAGGGTCCCGATACCCAACTGATTCTTTACGACGGGTTCTGTCTCCATTGTATTCCTCCATATACTCACGAGGATTACGATTTTCACGGGTATCAACGCATAAATCACCTACTATGCTACCGAAATCTTCATTTTTCAGAATATCCTTAATGTCTGGCATATACTTTTTTCTTAAAATATACGCCCTAGAAGTATTTCCTGAAGCGGTAAGATAACATTTCTCAAAATTCATAGGTGTTTTCTCGGATATAGGCTGAATCATTTTGTATTTTCGCAGAGCGAGGCAGAGCAATATCGAATTAATTTTAAATTCGGTATATTATGTTTTGTAGAAAAAATAACAAGAGAAAAAAATTAGGCATAGTCACTCTGTATCTATTGATTCGATTAAAATATTGGATGTATAAAGAACAAGCTAAAAGATACTCAACGATTGAATGGCTATATGATGTAATAACAACACTTTTTTGTTAATAATGAAAACGAGAATTACCCACGTCCAACTTTACGGGTAGTCTTTTTAAACTTCAATCCAAGTGATTCGACAAACTCTGCAAGTATTGTCATGCCATCCGGCGCATCATCATGTGAGTTATCTCCTTCACGCTTGTAACTGGTAAACGCCTTCATGAAACGACCGTAGTCTGATCCTTTAGAATATTCTGTTTCATCAAGAAAAGCACAATGTTTCTTTATCCAGCCGGCTTTCATTATGATACGCGTTTCTTTGTGCTGGGTTGTTGGCCGGGCTTGAATAACACACGATTTCTTTTTAGCTGTAACAAGTTTGCGTACATTGATAGCAAATATACGCCCGCCATTGTTTGATTCAATGCGTAGCTGATCGCACTCTGTATCAATAACCATCTGTGCCAGGCGCGGTTCTGTAACTTCAACAGGATCCTTTGTGAAAAGAACGTCGGTAATGAAATATCTCGGTCCGAATACCTTTGCGAATGGTGCGCAGAAATCATCATCACCTTTATCGGCTGTATCACAAGATCCGAGTGTCCCATCAGGTTTCTTTCCTGCAATATCGGCTAGTTTGAAGCGCATGAGAGACGATTTGGGGAATAGTAACCCTTTGGCCTCGAACGGTTCCTGCATATATTCGGCCATCCAAATACTTTCGTCGGTTTCAGAACGTAGTTCCTGGTAATATTCCGTAGTATGTACATCAGCGCAAAAAGTTTCATCGTTTTCATCGAGAGCTGCGATCCGGATGATTTCATTATACTTGCCGGCTTCTTCCATACGTCCGAGGACATCACTAGAGGACCAGCGAGTACCAATATCAATCATACAGCAGCTTCCCTCAATACGTGAATCGTGTGTACCTTGTTTCCAAGACCATACTTTCTCATTGTTATTATCAGACAACGCATCTTCCAGGCTCTTGTATAAGTCGTCGGTCATGGCGAGCATAGATGCACCGAAGCCGATCACGGTGCCACCAACACCACCACCAAAATAAGACACCTGCCGAGCACCTTCTACATTCCAGCTCTTCACATTCTGTTTATCACCTTTCAGATGAATATCAGGGAATATCTCTTTATATCGTTTCGACTTAACTATATCACGGGTATCATACGAAAGTTTGTTGTATAGAGTATCAGAACAACAATTACGCATTACGGATTCTTCCGGAAAGTGACCGTACATCCAAGCTATGAAAAGAGATGATATATAAGACTTACCGGCACGCGGCGGCATGCTGACAGCAAGACGGTAGATTATACCAGCAGAATATGATTCATACACACGCATGAACGCTTCTGCGACCTTCTTTAGGAACAGACGTTTAGAGAAAAACTTCGGATCATAGTACAAACAGAACGCCCAAAAGTCTTTCTTTGATATTCGTTTGCGGAGTATGGTAGCAGCCTTTGCTTTACGAATCAATATTTGTCTTTTACTCTTCTTCTTTGCCATCAATTATAGCCTGTAGTTGTTCGTCACTCAATCCTTCCAGTTCATCACCAAGGTTCACATTTGCATCAACTTCTTTTTTGTCTCTCCATTTCTCCGGCTGCCGGTTCTTCAACCAAAAAATAGCAGCTGTCGTATCAGGTGGGTAATGCTCAATATATTCTTTTGAGTCTGTTATTCTTCCTTCGGTTGTTGCAAATTTTGTTGCCTTACAGGAATAACCGATAGCACGATTATATAGCCGAGATGCAACGTTCGCATCTGCAATATTCTTTCCTTTTTTTAGGGACTCAAGAAATTCGGGATAGTCCTTTTTCCATTTGTTCAATGTTTGTTCGGAAACAGAGAAGAATTCGGCTAGCTCTTTATCCGTTGCACCCAACAAACAAAGCTTTAAGGCCTGATCGGAGAACTCTATTCTGTACTCTGATTTACGCCCTCTTTTTTTCTTCTCGGCCGGATTCTTCTTCTCTGTCATAAACTAACAATAACTAACAAATTGTGATAACTCTTGCCTTAGCTTGGATAATCTTCAAATTAAAATATAAATAGGGGCTACTTTTTACAGTTCTCTGGAATTACTTTAGGAACAGCATTATTCCAATTAATACTATGGTGTAGGCGTCTATATACACTTCCCATTGGGCGTATCTTTGTACAAGAAGGAGCATACATAATTGTGTAGAAAGACTTAACATAAGTCCCACTATCCAAATATATATCAGTCATCCCGCCATTTGATTGTTGAGTTGTTACTTGATTCAAAGAAACATGTGGAATCTGAAAAAACAAATTTCCTCTACTTCCTAGTAAAGTGTAGGTGTTTACATCTTCATTAATTTTACCAAAAAACTTGAAAGGCATGTTTGTATCACAAATAAATGAGTTCATTGCTTTCCGTTTAAGTAATTCACCACGAACTATATTATTCTGCTTTCCTCCGATAAAATCTCCTCTTTGAGCTAATGCAACAGCTAAAGCACCTGTTTTATTTTTGAAATCAATTAGAGCATCAAGTACTTTATCAAGATTGATAATGTTTTTCTGCTTCATTTCACCATATTGATTATAAGTGTATGAGAATTCCGTATAATCATCATCTAACTCAATAAAATATTGGTAGCCTTTTTCTTTTGCTATTTCAAAAGAAGCATTTCTCGCATAAATAATAGCTCGACGATCATTGAAGTTATCACCCTCATCTGTTTCTGATGCTATTTCTTTTTTGTCGAATACATATATGTTCTCGTAGTTTTTGCGATAACGATCTATCTTCGGATCTTCATTATCTAATACTATGATAATATCACCTGTATATCCACATTTCCGTAATGTTTTTACTGTATGTACATTGTCTGGACGCCCATGTGTAAGTATCAATGCAACGAAGCTATTATTTTTCATCATTGCTATAATCCTCCAAATATGAGTCTGACAATTCTTTCTTTAAACAAACATATCCTAGTTCAATAGCTTTATTAAAATCTATAATGACAAGAGCTGAATTTTCCATTAAATTTTGAATGATGTTGTTTGAATGAGCATAAAATTCAGCAATTTTTCCATAATCGAAAACAATGTGCCTTGAAGCTGCAATCTGAAGAAAATCTTTAGTCTGCTTGTCTAAATTACACTCCTGAATTTGTTTCATCAGACAATTGTAAGTTTCAAGATTATAGAGTTCTGATATTGCAGGTTTATTGCCAGTCGGTGTGTAGATTGGAGATACTATTTTTTTTGTATAAAGATTATTATCTTTCTCATCGTCAGAATTATGGATATCAGTCGAAAGTTCGATCTCGTCTACTGAAAACTCCCAATCATTCAATACATCAGGCGAGAAGTTTTCTATCACTAACTTCCAATCGAATTCAGAAGTATCGGAAGTATGATTATCTGCTAGAGCTAGCAGTTTTCTCTTTTCATCTTCCGTAGATAGGTCTTTGCGCTTAATAACAATAAGCTCGGTACCGTCAGACTCAACAATACGCACTTTGAGTCCTAACTTTTGAGCTTCCTCATACACGCTATTTCCAGCGATTAACACATTGTCACGGTCGGCCAATACGGATCGACCGGCTCCACATTCAACCAGGCTTTTGTGGATAAGCCGCTTGTTTTCATCCCCATGGATACGATAGTTCCGGGGATCAATCTTAATTTCTACATTTTCTTCCATGACCAAGGAATTTTCACTAAAATATAGACTCCCCGGCTATTTTCTTTCTAATAAGTTCTTGCACTCCGTTATATATCTCATATAGCTGCTTCAATGTCTCTGGACCTTCCCATTCAGAGAAATTGCCATCCTGGAAGAAACGATACTCAAAAACGCGGGTAGCTGTCGTACCAAGGTTTAGACTTTCGAATGTTTCCCTTACTATGTGCAGCTTGTCTAATATTTCAGCGTTTCGATCTTCTGATTCATCTGAAATATCCTCAATATCTAGCCTGGAATAATCTACATTATCATCCACAGGCAGGGGCTTGTATCTACTCCTATACTGTGAAGTAGGAGAGGATGCGTTCAACTTTATCATCTTCAAAACAAAGAAATCAAGCTCTGTATAGCCATTTTTCTTTGTCTCAAGTAATTTATCCAGTAACCTGCTTTTCTTTTGAAGGAGCGAACAAATGACCTCATTCAAGACGTCTGTTGCTTCGTCTGAAATACCAGCAAGCCCACAATGATACAAAGAGTAATCAAGCCAGCGTTCGTAGCGTTTAGTTATGTAATTATTTACTGCTTCACTTGCCATAAGCACAAAGATTTTATATATTTGCTGTTCCTAATAGCAATACAAAGCTTTATACTTATGAAAGCGGTCGGTGGTGGTACGCCGGCCGCATTTATTTTTCCAACTCTTTACCCTTGGCAATGTTGTAATTACACAAATACATCCCGATATCCATTTCGGTTACATCAGGGGGAGGAGTACTTTCACCGTAAATCTTACGTAGAGCCTCTTTATTGCCTCCCCATGCTTTCCAAAGTACCTTGGGCTCATACTTATCAGGCAGATATGGAAATAGCTCACAGAAGGCCTTGAAATCCTGTTTTGCTTTTTCTCGTTCTCTTCTGGTATTTTGAACTCCCGTAACGATATCTTTAATCAAGTTCTCGTTACGCGCATAGCCAGTTTCAGCCTTTTTTCGTACAAGTTCATTTTCTCTATGCTCAATCTCACGGCGTCTGTCTTTGCAAAAATCGGCAAGTGCTACCATGATAGCTTGATTGTTGATCTTCGATCCCCAAACGAACTGTCCGCGACTGCCATTCTTTAACTGGGAGAAGAAAATACATAACTCGGCTAAATTCAGGTACCAGTAGCTGGATAGTATCGACAAGGCTGTTTCCGCTAGCTGGGCATTAGTCAATTCAACACCGGCATATCTCAATACAGATTTCAAATGCTCGGTAATGATCTCTATCGATGTTGAGTTGCTAAAGCTCCTGTTTACGTCTGCTAGAGTAGGTATATGCTCTGCATTAGCCACGTCATATAATGCGACATTACAGTTTAACTGCGCGATTGTCCCACTCCATTCAGCGACCAATTGAGAGGCTGTCGATCCAGTCTGTAAGGCCTGTTGTATCGGAGTTAACTCCTTTGGGGTTACTATTGTCTCCTGGACTATTTGCGACGGTCTTAGCACCACCTGCAGTCCTGTTTTTATTAATTCTCCGTTCATCTTTCTTGTTTTTAAGTTCAAATGTCAGCCATCGGGCAAAGTGAGACATCGCATCCTTAGGCGACTTCGCCGTTTCTCCTTCATTTTGCAATTTCATAAAGAACTTCTCCAGATACCCATAAAAGGTTTCTAGCGTGAAATCAGGGTTGCCGGAAGAACGAGTATTCATCGTTACTGTTTCCGCCCATGACCGATTTGATTTCAGTTCAGTATAACAGTCGTCCAAAGACTTGTCGAAAAAACTATCAGCCGGAAACAGATCTCCCACGCGTAAGGGAGATATTGTCTTATTGTCTTTAGTCTTATCTTTAATGTTAACCGTTTTACTTACCCTTTTACTTACCGTTTTACTTACCTCTTTACTTACCGTTTTACTTTCGTCAAGTAAGTAATAAACTGGCGATTTTGCATTCTTTTTACCCGATTCGAAAGTTATTAAACCTTTTTGCTGCAATCTGTTCCTAACTTCAATGACGGTCTTCTCTGATATACCGGTTGCGAGGACGATAGTCTTGTTGGGATGTTCAAACGGATTCTGCCAACCCCGAATATTGCACTCATTCAAGAGATAGAAGTACAAAAAGACTTCGTTCGGGCTGAATTCTACACTTCGATTCATCTTCCAAAATTGGTTTATATAATCTATATAGGTCATTGTATGCTATGCCGTCAGTTTCTGACGTATTAAGTTCATATTCTTTTTCACGAGTCCGATAATACGGTTATGGTACTCGGTATTACTATTGCAGGCTCCACGGGACTGAACAATACTGAATGTCTTTAAATTGACCTCTACGGTCTCAATATGTTTCTTGCCGATTCGAGCAGAAAGAATGAGTGAATCCTTTTCTTTATAATATTTATTTGTAAAGACGCAATGGTGCATGATTTTACCTTCTTGTTGAAACTCTTCAAGACTTTTGAGCGGTACTACGACTATTTTACCATCAGACATTTTTAGGTCAAAGAACTTCGATTTTTCTTTGATATAATTCTCTGCATCCTTCTTGAGTTTAAGCAATTGTTGCATTTCTTTAGCCTTGCGTTCTTTTTCATCATCACGTTTCTTTCTCGCCACATACAAGTCATGGGCTTTTTTTAGATTCTTAGGACAAACGTAATGGGCGTTATGCAGATCCTTACGATAATGTTCAAGTAGTTTCAGATAATCAAACCACATGGAAACATCCTTAATCCGATATTTATTTCGAAGGCAAATTTTAATAGACGGCCAATACATATCAATCTTGTAACGGTGTCCCTCGAAATAATCTATTAATTCATAACGTCTTGCCTTTAGAAGTGTTTCAGCCTTGGGAAAATGGGGAATTGTAATGGTGGCAGTAAGAAATGACATACCGCGTAATTTACAATCTATACCCATTTGAATATACTTAGGTCTAAAGACGGAGGCTGGATGATAGCGTTCACAATAAACATCATTACTACAACTGTAATAATATGATCCAACAACTTTATTACGTATCTCCAAATCTCCACACCATCCACAATATCCCGTATTGTTAGCACGAGCTACTACCTCTCGGTTGCCATCATCTTTTATCCAATGTTGCAGTATCTCACGAATAAAATAACGAGGATTCGCTTCTGCCTGATAGTAAGCAATCAATTCAAAACTTCGGATAACTTGGAATTCTTCACAAATTTCTGCTTTGGCAATAAACATCGATTGTTTGTCTGTACGCTTCCTTGACTGTTCTATCTTCAAGGATGCACCACAATGAGGACAAATAGCACGCTTACGCTTTACAGGTTCCGGAGAGAAGCGCTGCCCGCATTCCATGCATATAACGCGTGTCTTGGTTGCATATCCTATATGTTTTAAACAATCGCTTTTAGCCCAGTCAATCATCATATTCTCAATATTAGGTAGCTGGCTACTTAAACCTGCTACTCTAAGCTGTAATTTCGTTCTTGGCTTCATAAGTCTTCAAATAATAAAAATTGTCCGGAAGGTATTTGCTTTTTCATCCCTTTACGCTTATTAGGGGCAGAAGCAGGCTTTTTAATTTCTGGTTGTTCTGTAGATGCTTCTTTTTTCACATTTCCAGCTGATACCTTATAATTGGTTTGCTTACTAACTTTGATATCATCTTCATCGTAGTAATGAACTGCTAATCCGAATACTTCATCATCAGACATACATACAACACTACCACCACGTTTTTTTGCCTGGCTTATGATATAGTCGTAGCATTCATCTATTTTCTTATTTGGCTTTGCATAGGAGGTAGCAAAGAGAGGGTCACACTTTGCTCGCTCTTCTAAATATGATTGAATAACCTGTTTAGGTGATTGATGTTCTTTTCCCATAGTATTAATAATTAATTGATAAAGGCATTAATAGATAAGTCAAGCTACGAACTTTTTCATCACAGCGGGTAAAGATTGAGGCTTTTGATGGATCACTCATGCTGATAGTAATATCTTCCGAAGGAATGTTATTTATCATTTCTATTAAGAAGCTGCTCTTAAAACCAATTTCAATATTACAGCCTGACTGCAGGGTGATCGTTTCTTCTGCTGATTTAGAAAAGTCTAAATCATGAGCTTCAATTTTAAGAGAAGTAGAATCAAACTTGAGTACCACCAAGGATGAGGATTCGGAACAGAAGACAGATACACGTTTTAGAGCTGATACTATATCAGTCTTCTTTAATACTGCACGATTAGGTTGTTTTTGAGGGATAACAGCACGATAATTAGGGAATCGGCCTTCGATCATACGACAGATTAACCGGTATGAATCAAATTCAATTAAAATATTGGTCTTGTTTACCGAGATTTCTACTTCCATGCAATCTTCCGGAACAATGTTAGAAAGTACTTTAGCAAACTTGCTTGGTAGGATGAAAGCCGCCCGCTCTTTTCGTGTGTAAGGAGACGGATTCTCAATCATCGCTAGGCGAGTGCCATCAGTTGCAACAAAAGACATTGAATCTAAACCGATATCAAAATAGACACCATTCAGTACCGGACGGAGTTCATCATTGGCACTACAGATCAAAACTTGCCTTATTCCGTATAATAAATCATTGCCTGATACAAGAAATGGGCTGGCGGTATCATCCGTACTCATAGATGGGTATTGATCTCCTTTCTCAATAGGTATTGAGAACTTACCGTTTGCATACTTGACAATCAATTCCTTTTCAAGAATGGATATAATCAAAGGTTGTTCGGGAATCTCTTTTAGTCCGTCAAGTAATGTTTTTGCATTAGCCATGAAAGTGTAATTGGTGAAGTCTGCGGTACCATCTATGTTTGTAGAGATGCGTCCACCTTCTTCACCTGCGGTTACTAGAATGACTCCAAATTCATCTATAACAAACAAAAAGTTATCATAGGCAGGTAATGAGTTTTTAGGCTGTATAATTCGCCCGACTGATTTTAGCTTATCTGATAAAGCTGTTTTTGATACTGTAATTTCCATGCGTCATTGTTTTTTGGCGCATAACATAAAGAGGAGATAGGTTTCAGTAATTAAAAGCTATTAAATTGTATAGGAACAACAAAAGCCGGATAAAATCATTGTTTTATCCAGCTCAACACCATTATGTTTGCAAATATAGAGAGAGTTTTTGTATTTGCAAACGTTTCAGTCTTTTTTTTCTTCTTTTTTTTGCAATAAATCCAATACAGCCCGATTTGCCTTGTCGCAAATACTATAATCTATATCAATGTAAATATCAGCCATTTTATAGTCATTGTTCACATGGCCAAGACAGAAGTCGATGTCAGCTTTTGGTACTCCGGCTTTATTTCTTGCTAAACTAGCCCATGTGTGGCGCGCCCAATTAGTAGTAACTTTAAAATCAATCTCTAAATTCAAGCAAATGTCTTTCAGCCCACTATTGATTGCACGCATGAAATTGTTCAAGCTGCAATAGTTAGTATGAAAGTAGGAGAGGAAATACCCTTCTGTATATTTATCAAGAAGTGTGCGAAGTTCCGGTTCGATCTTTACGGAAAGTGGTACCTGTTCGTGATTTTTATCCGTATTCGTCTTTGAACGTGTGTACTCTAATCTTCCGCGACGTTCGCACGAAATACTATAAAGGTCGTTGATGTTGACCCCCATCATGTAAAACATCATCATAAATACGTCTCGTGCCATATTAGTTCGTCTTTTATCGGACTGGAAATCTCGAATTCTTAATAAGGTATTGATGTCTATATTCTTTCTTTTTCTTCGATACTCTGGAATCTCTGCCTTTTTAAACGGATCACCAGGTATTCTTATGATATCGAAGTCCTCGTTGTTATAATAGAGTTTGGCTTTGTTGTATAATGCTCTTAAGCCTCTAAGATAATGGCTTATTGTGCCAGGTTCTAGCGGAATACCTGCTGGGCCTGATTGATACAGGTCTTTTATCATCTTATTTAGTAGGAATGAGGTGATTAACTTAACATCTATCTTTTTCCTTTTCGTGTACCAGCATAGAGTATCGATAGAAGAGCTGTACCATTCGGCTGTTTTCTTCTTTTTCGTCTGAATTACTATGTTTTGAGCGAATTCTACGAAGTCTATAAATTCAGCATCAGGAGCGAGAGATTTTTCTATTTCCTCCTTGAGATCCATGCAAGACATGAATTGTGTTCTATCTTGCCCCAATTTTAAATATTCTCTCCGGATCTTCTGGATATACGCATTTATTTCGTATTCTATCATTTCTCCGTTTGTCACTCCCGATAAGATTCTTCCGGATTCGTCCATGTTTTCAGGGCGGATATAATAAGCGGTAGATATATACTGTGACTCTCTATTATGATATATTCTAATCTTTATATTAGATGTTCCATCTAGTTTTATGTGTCTTCCAGTTTGGAAAACAACTGCTTTAAATGTTGCCATATACTGTTTTAATGTTTTTTAAAGGTTTAAAAATGCATTAAACAGCTTGAATCGGGGTTATTTGATAGGAAATTGCTTTAATTTCCCCTAAACGAATGTAAATAGAGAAACTTGTTCAAAGATAGTTCAAAGAAATACCCTCTTTATTTGCCCCAAAACGGGGTATAATTGTGTCTAATTTACATAAACGAAAAAAGCCGATACAAACTGTATCAGCTCAACACCATTCAATTTTTCTTGACTTGAATTTTTCGTCGGGGTAGCGGGATTCGAACCCACGACCCCCTGCTCCCAAAGCAGGTGCGCTAACCGGACTGCGCTACACCCCGAGTGCTTTTTTCACAAGAACTTCATTTTTGTCGGGGTAGCGGGATTCGAACCCACGACCCCCTGCTCCCAAAGCAGGTGCGCTAACCGGACTGCGCTACACCCCGCTACTTTTTTGAAGGGTTGTTCTTTTCAAAAGCGGTGCAAAGATAGGGAGTATTTTTTAATTAACAATAGCTAAACGAATGTTTTTTACCTATTATTTCTCAATACCTTGAATCTCATCACTTTGCGACCGCACTTTTTTTTCTTGTCAGAGATTAGAAGTATCATCGGACATCGTAATTCATCTTTTCATCTCCTCTTTCACCTTTTCTCTGTCTCTTCGATGAATAGGGAGTTTGCGGGTGAAGGGCAACAACTTCACCACCTCTTCACCTGTAAGCGATTAGGTTTCAAAAATAGTTTCAATCCTTGAAACACTTCGTTTCTCGGTGTGAAACACTTTGTTTCATTAGGAGAAACACTTTGTTTCAAGGCGTGAAACTTTTAGTTTCAAATGGGGTTGAAACTAATAACGAAATAGCTTGACTAATCTTGCTCAATGATGTAATCAGGGTAAGCGGCTATTTGATTTTGTTCACGATGAAAAGAAGGTGAAAGAACGGCTCTTCACCTGCAAACTCCCTGTTAATCGGTGATACAGAGGAAGAGTGAAGGGGATGGAAGAATTGTGCCTATTATAGAGAAAGAATATTAAATTGTTCATAACTGTACCGGAGTGAACAAGCTCATAATGGTATATTGGGGGTGGTTGCCCCGTACATAAATTATCTGTGAGTATGAACTATCTTTCGATGTTTGCTGTTTTATAAATAAGAATTTTAAAATGAAAAGCCTTATGAAAACAAGAAAACAAAAAGAAACAGGTGAAAAAGAAGTGCACTTGTTAGAGCAAAAAGGATATGAAAGAATGGTGAATGAGATTGTCCCCGTTCAACAAGCGGAAGCATATCGCAAGCCAACTAATAAAGCGGTCAAAGAGGCGGTTAAGGAGTTAAATCCCGATACAAATAGTCTGGGTAGTAGAGGATAAGTAATTCCTCTACTACCCAGACTAATCATCGTATTAAAGGATTCGGGAGGCTTTCGGTGGTTCTCATTTAGGGAAAGTAAGAATAAAACAGCTTCCTTTCCCTATTTCTGATTTTACGTTAATACTTCCGTCATGCAAAGTCATGATCTGTTTGCACAGGCTCAATCCGATGCCCGAACCGGATGTTTTGGTGGTGAAGAAAGGAACGAAAATCTTGTCCAAAACATCTGTTAGAATTCCCTCGCCATTATCAGATATTGTTAATGTCGGGTTGTCTTTAGAGAAAAACTTTATCTGTATCTCTTTATCTATTTTTCGCTCGCATGTTTCGCGGGCGTTTTTTAACAAGTTGATAAGCACTTGCTCTATCTGTGCCCGGTCTACATATAAAAATAAATCAGATGCAGGCATTTCGAAATGAATATACTCTTCCGGGAATAATTTCTTTAAGTCCATAAACAATTCTGCAACAGATACTTTAGTACGGACAGGTATCGGAATTCGTGTCAGTCGCCGGTAATTCTCCACAAATCCTAGTAATCCCTTACTTCTTCTGTGAATAGTCTGCATAGCTTGCAACATAGCAGAATACTCCTTTTCTCCGAGTGATTCGGGGATTCCCCTTTCACTTAACGTTTCCGAAAGAGAAATAATAGGAGTGATGGAGTTCATGATTTCGTGTGTTAATACACGAATCAGCTTTTGCCAGGCCTCCATTTCATTACGTTCCAGTACAGAATGAATATTCTTCAGACTGATTAACCGCTGTTTCTTCCCCTGTGTAGCAAATGTGGTGCAGGAAATAGCCATTTCCAGAACGATACCATTCTGCTCGATGCGGATCATGGACATATCATTGCTGATAGAAGCCTCCTGAAGTACGTCCGGTAGTTGTGATATTTGCCCCAGATGGGCCACTGCAGCCTGATTCATCCATTCAATGTGCCCGGAAGCATCGGTTACGAGTACGACAGTATCTACTTTATTTAATAAACTCTCGTAATACTGATGCTTGACTTCCTCTGCCAATAACTTTCCCCGAAAGTCCTTCAATGCATTAGAAAGCTCCTGTGCCCACTCATCCATCATCTTATTTTTGAAAGGCGGATGAAGATTCTGCGTCATATCGTTGTAGCGAAGTCCATCCGTCAATCGTCGTAACAAGGTGATTTGCTTGAACTGTATTCGGTAGAGATGCATACCGGCACCTATCAAAAAGAGAATACAGACGGTAGTGCTGAACCATAACTGTCTTTGATACAGCAGACAACTGCCGATAGAAAGCAGAAAAATAATTAAGATGTGCAATGCTACTTTGAACTCAAATCGTTTCATAAGCCTAATTTTTCAAGTTTGCGATACAATGCAAAACGGGTAATCCCTAAATATTCGGCAGCACGGGAGATGTTTCCGTCGCTGATCCGGAGCGCTTTCTCAATGGCCTGCCGTTCCAGTTGTTCGAGATTCAGTACCATTTCTTCGTCCTTTTTCTGTTTAGGTGTCGCATGAAAAAGGAAGTTTTCAGGTTTTAGCATGGAGCCGTCTCCCAAGATTACAGCACGTTCTATCGTATGTTGAAGTTCTCTCACATTTCCAGGCCATGCATATTTCAGCAGTTTGTTTTTGGCTTCCCGTGTCAGTCCGTGCATTTCTTTTTTATATTTGCGGGCATAATGGTTCAGAAAGTGTTCGGCAAGCAGGATGATGTCATTGCCGCGTTCACGGAGTGGAGGTATATGTATTTCAATCGTGTTGATACGATATAATAAGTCCTGACGGAAATTCCCGTCTTCCACCATCTGACGGATATCAGCATTGGTGGCACATATTAAACGGACGTCGATGGGAATGGTTTGCGTACTTCCCAAACGACTGATTTGCCTTTTTTCGATAGCAGTCAGTAATTTAGACTGCATAGGAAGTGAAAGATTGCCAATTTCATCCAAAAACAAAGTCCCGTTGGTCGCCACTTCCATTCGTCCCGCTTTTGATTTCTTGGCATCGGTGAAAGCGCCTTTTTCGAAACCGAACAGTTCACTCTCAAACAATTGTTCGGGTATACTTCCCAGGTCAATCGTGACAAAAGGTTTGCCGTATCGTGGAGAACAACGATATAATAGTCGGGCAATCACATCCTTTCCCGTACCGTTTTCTCCGAGAATCAGTATATTGGCATCCGTATTACTTAGTTTATTTATCGTGGCAAACACTTCCTGCATGGCCGGTGACTCTCCAATAATATCATTTTCCGAAGCATTTTGCCCGCTAAGAATTTCTACTTGCTCTTTCAGCATGTTGACTTCCTGCTGTGACTGACGCAGTCGCATACCCGAAGTAAGCGTAGCCAGCAATTTATCCTTTTCCCAAGGCTTGGGAATAAAATCGGTAGCACCGGCTTTGATGGCCCGGACGGCCTTGTCCGTATCCGCATAGGCAGTCATAAAAATAACAATAGCTTGTGGGTCAAGCTGCAATATCTGCTTCAGACTTTCAAATCCCTCTTGTCCGCTGATGGCATCCCGGCTGAAATTCATGTCCAATAAGATAAGATCGGGATGAAAGGTGGTCATGAAATGCTCGATCCGATCGGGGGTAGTAGCCACCTTTATTTTCTCCGTATACGGTTCCAGTAGGAGGTTGAGGGCAAAGAGCACGTCCTCGTTATCATCTACTATGAGTATCTTTCCTAATTTGTTGACTTCTTCCATATCTTCTATCCATTTAAACTCCGGGAGCAAAGATATGGATAAATCTCATGTGTTGTGTGTGCGATTGCGCACTAATTTTGTGCGTATATGCACACTGAATGAATGAAAGGAATATTACTATATTATTGAATGATAACTGTTTATCTGAATGGCACATCTTTTGAATGATAAATAACAAATATAACCAACGAATGAATCTGAAATTAATCTTCATATCTCTCGGACTATTGTTGACAGAACTATTGACTGCTCAAGATCAAACCACAGAGCTGTCATTGAAGCAAGTCATAGAGATTGCCCGTATGGAATCTCCCGATGCACAGACGGCACGCCACAGTTTCCGTTCTGCGTATTGGAACTATAAATATTATCGTGCCAATTATCTGCCGTCTTTAAGCCTGACATCCGATCCGAATCTGAACCGTGCCATTAACAAGATAACGATGGGAGACGGTTCGGTAAAGTTTGTCGAACAAAATCTATTGAATACAGATTTAACCCTGAATCTTTCACAGAACTTATCCTGGACCGGTGGCTCTTTCTTTCTCGAAACCTCCGCTCAACGCATGGATCTGTTCAGCGAACATAAATACTCATGGCAGACTTCCCCCATAATGATCGGTTATCGCCAGTCTCTTTTTGGCTACAATAGTTTGAAATGGGATAGACGGATAGAGCCCGTGCGCTATCAGGAGGCAAAGAAAAGCTACGTAGAGACGCTTGAACTCGTATCAGCCAATGCGATTAATAAATTCTTTGCCTTGGCCACCGCCCAGAGCGATTACGATATTGCTTCCTTTAATTACGCCAATGCCGATACACTTTACCGTTATGCGCAAGGCCGCTATAACATAGGTACCATCACAGAAAATGAAATGCTGCAACTGGAACTTAACCGTTTGACGGAAGAGACAAACCGCATGAATGCCCTTATTGAAATGGATAATTGTATGCAGGAACTCCGTTCCTATCTTGGTATTCACGAAGATCGGGAATTACGTGTCCTTGTCAGTCCTCAAATTCCGGATTTCAGTGTGAACCTGAATGAAGCACTGGCACTGGCTTACGAAAACAGTCCGGATATACAGACGATGGAAAGGCGGAAACTGGAAAGTGAGAGTGCTGTGGCGAAAGCCCGCGCCAATGCCGGCCTGAAAGCAGATATCTATCTCCGTTTCGGATTGACGCAGACTGCTGACAAACTGCCCGACGCTTATCGAAATTTGTTGGACCAGCAATACGTAAGTATCGGCATTTCTCTTCCTATCCTAGACTGGGGACGTGGAAAAGGACAGGTGCGAGTAGCCCGTTCCAATCGTGATCTGGTTTACACACAAGTCGAACAGAGCCGGACGGACTTTGAACTGAACGTTCGTAAACTCGTCAAACAATTCAATCTGCAAACGCAACGTGTCCGGATCGCTGCCCGCACGGATGAGACAGCCCAACGAAGAAGTGAAGTGGCCCGCAAACTCTATCTATTAGGTAAATCTACCATTCTTGACTTGAATGCTTCCATTTCAGAGAAAGATAGTGCCCGCCGTAACTATATTTCGGCTTTATATAATTATTGGAGTTTATATTATACACTCCGTAGCATGACACTATATGATTTTGAGCGAAATACGATACTGACAGAAGACTACCATCTTCTGATTGAATAGAGAACAACGAAAAGTCAGTAAAGAATAGTGATGGAACCCTAATTAATAGAAACTTGTAAAACACCAGATAATCTCATGGATATAAAATTAGAAAAGAAACCGTGGTACATTCGTTACAGATACTATCTGATAGGAGGGCTTTTATTTGCCGCCTTTTTGATTTATGTGATTACTTTGTCTTTAGGTCCCAGAAAACTACGGATAGATGCCGAAAATATACAGATTGCAGAAGTGAAAGAGTCTGATTTCATGGAATATGTAGATGTGGAAGGGCTCATTCAGCCTATACTGACCATCAAGATCAATACTCGTGAAACTGGAAGCGTGGAAAGGATTGTCGGTGAAGAGGGAAGTTTGCTTCAGCAGGGAGACACCATTCTTATTCTTTCCAATCCCGATTTGCTCCGCAATATTGAAGACCAGCGTGACGAATGGGAAAAGCAAATGATTACCTATCAGGAGCAGGAGATTGAAATGGAACAAAAAAGTCTGAACTTGAAACAGCAAGCCCTGACAAATAGCTACGAATTGGAACGCCTGAAAAAAAGCATCGCTCTCGACCGCGAAGAATTTCAGATGGGAGTGAAGAGTAAGGCGCAGTTGCAGGTAGCTGAAGATGAATATTGTTACAAACAGAAAAACGCAGCCCTGCAACAAGAGAGCTTGCGACATGATTCTGCTGTCACGATGATACGTAAGGAATTGATTCGTAACGACCGGGAGCGGGAACGGAAAAAGTACGAACGTACTCGCGAACGACTGAATAGCTTGGTGGTCACAGCTCCACTGAAAGGTCAGCTTAGTTTCGTAAAGGTCACTCCGGGGCAGCAGGTTTCCTCCGGTGAAAGCATTGCTGAAATAAAAGTGCTCGATCAATACAAAATCCATACTTCACTTAGCGAATATTATATCGACCGGATCACCACCGGACTACCGGCTACCGTGAACTATCAAGGAAACAAATATCCGCTGAAAATAACAAAAGTGGTTCCCGAAGTGAAAGATCGTATGTTTGATATTGATCTTATTTTTACCGGAGATATGCCCGATAATGTAAGAGTCGGCAAGAGCTTCCGGGTACAGATTGAATTGGGACAGCCGGAGCAAGCGCTCATTATTCCGCGAGGCAACTTCTATCAGTTTACAGGCGGACAATGGATTTATAAAGTAAATGCATCAAAGACAAAAGCAGTTCGCGTGCCATTGAATATTGGTCGACAGAATCCGCAACAATATGAAATAGTAGAAGGTTTACAGCCGGGAGATTGGGTTATTACCACCGGATATGATACCTTTGGCGATGCGGAAGAATTGATCTTGAAATGAATGAAAAATAACAAATAGATAAAACATGAAAACATTGTACTATGCGATACGCTTTTTGTTGCGTACAAAATCATATACTATTATTAATTTGCTCGGGTTAGCCTTTAGTTTAGCTTGTTGCATTATTTTGCTTCGTTATATTCATCGTGAGCTTACAGTAGACACACATTGCATTGATCGTAATCAAGTGTATGGTGTACAGACAACGTTTGAAGGAAATCGGGTATTAAGTGTGGCTGAAATAGGGAGCCGGGATAGTGTTTACATTGATAATAGTGGCATAGTGACGCGTTCACGCATCGTGTTGCTCGAAAATGATTATTTGACCTATCAGTCAAATCGTATTCCTGTTCAAGCTATGGCAGCAGATAGTGCTTATTTTGAACTTTTCCCTTACCGTGTGTTACAAGGTTCAGTGTCCTTGGAAGATCCGGCGTCAGTTTTGTTAATGGAGGGTTTTGCTAAAAAACTTTTCGGCAAAGAAAATCCTATTGGCAAGATTCTCACTTATTCGAATGGAAAGGAGATTAGGGTGACAGGCATATTAGAGGAACCTATTAATAAGCGGATGTTTAATTTTGACTTGGTCCTCTCTTCAAAACTATCATCATTATGGGAGCGTATGCCTTTGGATTTTATCCGTTTCACTTCAGAAACGGAAGTAATGAAAGCCAATAAGGCCGGGAGTTATCCCCGGTTTATCAATCAGGATGCTCGTAGCGGGGATAGTCGGAAATACACTTTCTCTCTAGTTCCTATAAGTGATATGTATTGGGATCGGGCTTTAATTGGTCGATCCGGACCAGATATGCTAGTTAGCGGAAACCGTTCCCAACTATTTATTTTAGGAGGAATTTGCCTGTTGATATTACTTGCAGGTGTGATGAATTTCATCAATCTTTATCTGGTATTGATGGTGAAACGAGGTAAGGTGTATAGCTTGCGGAAAGTTTTTGGAGCTGATAGAAAAGCGTTGTTTAAGCAAATATTCATAGAAAACTTTTTATTGATCGCTGCTTCCATGATAGTAGCCTGGCTCATTGTAGAGGTGACAAATATTCCTGTATCATCCATGTTTGGCAGTCAGCTGATGTATACTGCATTTGATGGGATATTATCATTCTCTATTTTGTTGTTTTTGCCTCTGTTAGTATCTATTTATGCGTTTGTGCAGTGCCAACGTTCTTTGTTGGCTGTTTCAATCCGGAAGGTAGGTACAGATAACCATTCGGTTCGTTTACGTATGATCTTTCTTTTTCTGCAATATATGATTACTTTCCTGTTAGTGGTATTATCAATCTATTTCAGCAAGCAACTGAATTTTATGTTACATACCGATCCTGGTTTTCGTGTAGAGTCTGTAATTCAAGCAAACTTGATATATGAATCACGAGATTTCGCAGTTTACACTATGGAGACTATCAAACAACGGCAAGAGAGGATTACTGAAATAGACCAACTCATGAAGAGTTGTCCGGATATTCAGTATTGGACGACGGGACATTCATCTATTTTGGGAGACTATTATTCTACAAACTTTCAAAGTGTAAAAGGAGAAACAGTTGCGTTGTTGCAATCTTATGTTACTCCTGATTTCTTTAAAGTTTTCAATCTTGCGTTTGTGGATGGAAGTCTGCCGGAAATGGATGAAGACTCAAGAAATAGAGTGGCCGTTGTAAATCGTGCGGCATTGAAAGCCTTAGGATATACGCAATGTGAGGGAGCTATGCTGGTTGATGAAATGATGAAAAGAAACGTCCCGGATTTTCCGGCTCAACCTATTGTTGCTGTAATAGACGATTATTATGACGGACATATTAGTACAGGTGTCCATCCGATGGTCTTTATGGTTGGTAGTCAATTAGACGGTGATTTATATCAGATATATTGCCACTCCGGCAAAGAACAGGCAGTTATTGACTATTTGAAAAGTATTCAAAAGAAAGTGTATGGTACAGAGGATTTTAAATATTCTTTGTTGAAGGACGATGTGGCTGAACTTTATAAAAATGATCGCCAGATAGCTTCTGTTTATGCTCTTTTCGCTTGTATAGCTATTGTAATAGTTTGTCTTGGCTTGTTTGGTATTTCATTATTTGACATTAGGCAGCGTTCCCATGAGGTTGCAATTCGCAAAGTGAATGGAGCATCACTGAAAGATTTATATCTTTTACTAGGACGCAAGTATCTTGTCATATTAGGTGGGGCTTTTGCAGTAGCTCTTCCATTATCCTGGTATCTGATATATGAATACACAAAGGATTTTGTAGTGAAAGCTCCTATAGGTATAGGAATCTTTTTGATAGCTTTGTTATTGGTTGGTGGTATTTCTTTAGGGACTCTATTCTGGCAAATAAACAAGATTGCGCATATTGATCCTGCTAAAATTATAAAAACTGAATGAATCTAAGATATTATGATAAAACACTATTTCAAAGTAGCATTTAGAAACTTGTGGAAGTACAAGGCACAGAATATAATTTCCACCATCGGATTGGCAGTAGGACTACTGTGTTTTAGTATATGTATGTATTGCAGTCGTTTTGTAGAATCTACCAATAATTGCTTTGACAATTATTCCCGCATAGTCGAGTTAAATCTCTATAATGAACAGACTGGCGACTATTTTTCCGGCACACAAGTAGCATTATCCGAAGAACTCCGTACTTGGGCTATGGGTGAAGTGGAAGCGATCTCTTGTATGGCATATCCCCGTGAACGCTCTTTTCAGGTTGAACTGTCTCCGGATAAATCATTGCCATACGATCTTGAAATTATAGAAGTCGATACCCTATACAATAAAGTCTTTACTCCGCAAATGGTAGTTGGTAACTGGCAGACAGCAAGCCGGATGCCCAACGCGGTTATTATAAGCCGGTCCACTGCCATAAAGATATTTGGTCAGGTGGAGACTGCCATTGGCAAACACCTGACTCTTACAAGACGGCTTTATACTTCTCCGGACAGTACACCAAAGACAGGAGGTATTGTGTACACAATCCAAGCAGTGATGGAAGATCTTCCACTGAACAATGATTTTAATTTTATGTGTCATACCGACGCATTGGTTATCAACGACAGTGAGGGACTTTTTCAGAGTCCGAAACGTCGCGATATAACGGGAGCCCGGACATACGTTTTGTTATCTCCGCAGGTTGGCATTACCGGTTTGGAAAAACAATTTTCCAAGCGCGACTATACTTATAGTCTATATAACGAGACTTATACCGTTGTTGCCCGTTATATAGGAGATCGGTCGCAGGAGAAAGGTATTTATATTCTGGGATGGGTCACCGGAATTGTCGGCATATTGATATTGTTGGTCGGATTGATTAATTTCTTTCATTTTCTCATCGGCTCTTTCCTGAATCGCACTAAGGAATACGCCATAATGAAAATGCTTGGTTCTGATTGGAAACGGCTGTTTTGCCTGTTATTAACACAGTCATTGATGATTGTATTTGCATCCTCATTTTTGGTGATATGGGGTATCGAACTAATTGGAGATAGAATGGATTTCTCTTTGCCAGGCCTCACAATGACTTTCCCTCCTGAAACACTATTAAAGCATATTCTGCAATACATTGTTTTTCTTGCATTGCTTTGCATGGCAGTCTGTCTGCTGGTATCCGTCCGTATTCGCAGGTCTTCCATACAGACAGGTATCTATGGAGGTCAAAAACGTCGCGGGAAACAGTGGGGACGTAACTTTATGCTCGGCGTCCAGTTCTTTATTTGCTGGATATTCGTAACGCTGACTGTCAGCCTGTTTTTGCAATCAGGAAAGGTGACTGAAACCTTATTTCATACGTTAAGTCAGGAAGATAAAGAAACGATTCTTAGTATTCCGCTGGACTATCCATTTCTGGAGAATAAAGAAAAACAGGAAATGGTGGAACGTTTCAGGCAGCATGTCGGTGTGAAAGATATTTTGTTATCTGATATATCTTATACTCATGGAATATCCGGAAACTTGTTAATGACGGAGAAAGGAAATGATAACTCTTGGATTGATATTAATGTAATGTGTGTACCATTGAATTTCTTCACCTTTATGAATATTCCGATAACGGAGGGCAGGACGATCCGGACAAAAAAGGATCTCGTAATGGATGAAGTCTGGCAGAAAAGACAAAAGAAAGATATCATCGGAATGAACTTTTACGACCAGACCAGTGATTTCACCGTTTGTGGAGTATGTGCCCCCTTTCAAACAGATGTACATAATCATAATGGCGGATATGCTTTCACACTTTATGATTCTTCTGAATACATAGGTCACTGCTATGTGAAATGTTACCCTGAACAGCAAAAAGAAGTCATGAAATGGATGGAAACCATCCGTCGTGAAGTGCTGCCGGAGAATATTTCTTCCCAAGTACGTACATTTCAGGATGATTTGTACGAAGTGCAGGCAGTGGAATATATTCTGAAAGATATCATCTCGTTTTTTGCAATTGTAAGCATCATCATTACCCTGTTGGGAGTGTATTCCAGCATTACGCTCGATACAGAACGCCGCCAGAAAGAGGTTGCCATTCGCAAAGTGAACGGAGCCGGAATACGTTCCATCATCTGGCTGTTTGCACGTTTGTACCTGATTTTGCTGATGGTGACTGCCGCCATCACCTTTCCGCTCATTTACGTGGTATTGCAACTGTGGAAACAAATGTACACCGTATTTTTTAATGATGGAATATTATATTGGGGAAGCATATTTTGGGGAGTAACCTTATTGACAGTAATTACCATTATCTTTAAAATACTGCGGATTGCACGTCTCAATCCCGCAGAAGTAATCAAAAACGAATAAAATTAATAATTCTAAAAACAATACAGTTATGATTAAGACCATTGACTTACAGAAGATTTTCAAAACGGAAGAAGTAGAAACTTGGGCGTTGAATAACGTCAGTATCGAAGTGAAACAAGGTGAATTTGTAGCCATCATGGGTCCCTCCGGCTGTGGCAAGTCAACATTGCTCAACATTTTGGGGCTACTTGATAACCCGACAGGAGGAGAGTATTATCTGAACGGAACGGAAGTCTCCCGGTATACCGAGTCGCAACGTACCAGTCTTCGCAAAGGCGTGATAGGCTTCGTATTTCAGAGCTTTAACCTGATAGACGAGTTGAACGTATACGAAAATATCGAACTTCCTTTGCTTTATATGGGTATTTCCGCTGCCGAACGGAAAAAGAGGGTAGAGTCAGCTATGGAGAGAATGGCCATTACTCATCGTAGTAAACACTTTCCGCAACAACTTTCCGGTGGTCAGCAGCAACGTGTTGCCATTGCCCGTGCCGTCGTGGCCAACCCTAAACTGATTCTGGCCGATGAGCCAACCGGTAACCTGGACTCCAAAAACGGTAAAGAAGTGATGGGGCTATTGAGCGAACTGAATAAAGAGGGAACCACCATTGTCATGGTGACCCACTCACAACACGATGCCGGTTATGCCGACCGTATCATAAACCTGTTTGATGGACAGGTGGTGACCGAAGTTAGTATGTAAGCACAAGCTATCAATAAAAAGTATATCATGATAAAACATTATCTGAAAGTAGCCTTTCGTAATCTGATAAAGTATAAAACACAAAGTCTTGTTAGTATTATTGGATTAGCAGTCGGCTTTACCTGTTTTGCGCTGTCGGTATTATGGATACGTTATGAAATGACGTATGATAATTTTCATGAGGGAGCCGATCGCATTTATCTGGTACGTGCGCATTACGCCAATGAACCCGGTACAAGTAAATTTACTCCATATCCTTTAATGAAATATTTGCAAGACAAAATGCCGGAGATAGAAGCTGTAACCGCTTTTACCGCACATTATGTAAAATTCCGTATGGAAGATACCGAGCAGGAGATCGGAATGATTGCCGCAGATTCTGTTTTCATGAACTTCTTTGATATACAATTATTGAAAGGTACTGTCAACTTCCTGAAATGTGATGGTCAGGAAGTTGCTATCACTAAAGAATTTGCGAAGCGGCTCTTCAGCAAAGAAGAGGATGCATTGGGGAAAGAGGTGGAAGTAGGCAGACGCGTATGTAAAATAGGAGCAATTGTGAGTGGATGGTCTAACCATTCCAATATTCCATATAATATACTGGCTCCGGCAAGACATTCTCCTCAGTGGGGAAGTTCAAATGAGCAGCTACTTATTCGTGTACGCGAAAGAACAGATATAGACGCATTCCGAACAAAAATGAGCACCGTTTGCATCAACGATATTGAGAAAGAGAGCGAACTTTCCGATCTGTTGATTACCCGGATGTCAGCTTTGCGCTATTCGGATTATGTAGATAAAGCAGATGTTGTTATCTCTTTCAGTTATATATTCTATTTCTCCTTAGCAGGCGGACTGGTGATTATTTGTTCGTTATTCAATTATTTGACGCTTTTTATCAGTCGCCTTTGTATGCGCAACCGTGAAATGGCACTTCGTAAGGTGAATGGAGCAAGCAATAAAGCTTTGTCTGTACAGTTTGCCATTGAATTATTGCTGCTTTTATGTATTGCTCTGATCGGCGGATTGCTGCTGGTGGAGATGAGTATGTCCCGCTTCCTGAACTTTACGCAGATAGAGTCCAGTTCATATTATGGAGAAATTTTGATATATCTTCTGGCAGTAATCATCCTGTCGTTTCTGTTTGCGCTGATGCCATTATCCTATTTTCGTCGTCGAACATTGCAGGAAACGATCAAAGGAAGTGTTGCTACTGCCCGTCCGTACTTATTTCGCAGAATAGGTATTATCGTACAGTTGATTGTCAGTCTTGCTTTTATCTTCTGCACAGTTGTCATCATGAAGCAACTACATTTCCTGAAAAATACGGATTTAGGTATGGAACGTCATCATGTGGCTAATGTGGCATTGTGGAATGGAGACATTCATCAATGGGCAGAGAAAATAAAAGCTCTCCCTATGGTAACAGAAACTTTACCTCCTGCGTACTTTCCAATTATTCCAACCGGTCCGATGATGTATGCAGAAATAACAAATTGGGATGGGCTGCCCAAAGTGACAGAAAAAACACTACTTGTTGGCATAATGCCGGCAAAGGAGGAATTTTTTAAGTTTTATGATTTGAAATTGCTGGAAGGTGAATTTATATCTGAAAAGAGCCAGCAGAATGAAGTTGTGGTTGATGAAAGTACGTGCCTGAAATTCGGATGGAAACATGCTTTAGGAAAGACTTTCGGCAATAACACCAATGGTCGTCAGGACATTGCATACAAAGTTGTCGGAGTGGTGAAAAACTTTAGTTATCGTTCTCCGACAAGCAAGCCGGGACTTATTGCCTTTCAACGCCCCGAAGCACAAGAATATCTCCTGAATCGTGCCAGTATCCTTTTTAAATTCAAAGAGGGGACTTGGAACGAATGTCGTGAAGCTATAGAAAAGCTCCACAAAGAAGAATTTCCCCATGCTTATTTACGGTTGTTTAGCGAGGAGGAGGAATATGGTAAATATCTTCGCTCCGAGGATGCACTGATGAAACTGTTGAGCTTCGTGTCATTGGTCTGTGTACTCATTTCCGTTTTCGGAATTTTTTCATTGGTCACTCTATCATGTGAGCAACGTCAAAAGGAGATTGCTATACGTAAAGTGAACGGGGCGCAAATTCGTCATATCTTGCAGATGTTTTTCCGTGAATACTTCCTATTGCTGATTATTGCTGCTGTCATAGCCTTTCCAATGGGATATGTGGTTATGAGGCAATGGATTGAAACGTATGTGAGACAAACTGCGATTAACGGTTGGGTATATGTAGGGATTTTCGTTGTAGTGGCGATTATTATTCTACTCTGCATCATCTGGCGCATATGGAAAGCCGCCCGACAGAATCCTGCGGAAGTTATCAAAAATGAATAATAAAATAACAATATCATGATAAAACACTATCTGAAAGTAGCCTTTCGTAATCTGATAAAGTATAAAACACAAAGTCTTGTTAGTATTATTGGATTAGCAGTCGGCTTTACCTGTTTTGCGCTGTCGGTATTATGGATACGTTATGAAATGACGTATGATAATTTTCATGAGGGAGCCGATCGCATTTATCTGGCAGGCAGTAGCTTTCGTCTTTATGGAGACGGATTTACCTATAATTCATCTAGTTTTCTAGCTGATTATTTGGCAAAGAATTGTCCGGAGATAGAGAAAGTATGTCGTATATTTTATGACTGGAATGAAAAAAAAATTAAGAATGAGGATGTTGAGTTTGTGGTACGACGTATAGAGGTAGATTCAAATTTCATTTCAATGTTCAATATTAAAGTATTGGATGGAGATAACCATCTACAGCTAAAAAAGGATGAAATTGCTATAACAGAAAATACGGCAAAGCGAATATTTGGGAAAGAATCTCCGATAGGTAAACACTTGATTTTAGAGGAAAGTAACGAAGAAAAAATAATCGTTGCAGTTGTAAAGTCATGGGAAGGACACTCTTTGTTTTCATTTGATATATTATTGCCATTTCATGATACAAACCCCAATTGGGGGAACCAACGATGTCAAACGCTTTTTCGTATTTATCCCAACTGTGATATAGAAGCATTGAAACAGAGGTTGTCAGAATATGAAGTACAACAAGATGGTCATAAATATCCAAATTCTACGCTTATTGCTCCATTATCCACATTGCGGAGTAGTCATCCGAGGGAAGATGTGAATGTGAAGTTGAATCATATTCGTCTTTTTGCATGTATTAGCGGTTTGGTTATAATTTGTGGAATATGTAATTATTTAACAATGTTGATAACTCGTATCCGGATGCGTAAACGTGAGTTAGCGTTGAGGAAAGTCAATGGTTCATCAAATGGTGGGTTACTCACTTTACTTCTTACAGAACTTGTCTTGTTACTAATTTTATCTTCAGGAATAGGGCTGGTATTGATAGAACTCATCCTGCCGACTTTTAAACGTTTGTCACAAATCAATGAGGGTGTTTCATTTTTTTATATCGAAGTATTTGTTTATATACTATCATTGATTGCCGTGACAGTTGGTTTTGCATCTCTGCTTATACGATACATTAGCAAGCGAACTCTACTTAGTAATATAAACAAAAAATCTAATCTTCATCTCTCCGGTTGGTTTTATAAGAGTAGCATTTTATTTCAGTTGTTTATTGGTATAGCCTTTGTTTTTTGTACTTTGGTGATGATGAAGCAACTTAACTTCTTGTTGAATACCAAAGAACTTGGAATAGAACGGCATAATGTGGGAGCTGTTGTTTATTGCTCTGAAAATGTTCCTTTTAAAGAAATATTAGAACAGATGCCCGATGTTACAAAGTATTTGAGTGGCTTTCAGACACCTATTCCCAAAATGTATTTTTCAACATTCAGGATAAAGGAGTGGGAAGGAAAGACAACTGATAGTGAGCAATATATAGATCTAGAAGATGAGACGATCAATCAAGAATATGCCGATTTCTTTGGAGTTGAGGTGCTGGAGGGAAGCATGCTGGATGAAAAGGATGGAAAAAATATGGTTGTTATAAATGAAGCTGCTGTGAAAGCTTTCGGATGGACACAACCGGTTGGAAAGAAAATTGATAAATTAGGAAGGCATTATATAGTGAAAGGGGTTATTAAAAATATTTCATATAATGCCCCAATACACCCGGTAGCCCCTGCTATGTTTTTTTTGCCGGATAATACAGGCAGAGGAGGTATTATATTCAAAGTGAAAGAAGGGACTTGGAACGTTGTTTCAGAAAAGATAAAAGCGGAAGTGAATAAAGTTAATCCAAATGCAGAATTGATGTTGTCTAATATGGAAGAGGTTTATGACACTTATATGAAATCAGAGAGAACTTTGTGTCAATTGTTGAGCATAGTTTCTTTTATATGTATAGCGATTGCCGTATTCGGCATATTTTCATTGGTGACTTTATCCTGCCAGCAACGGCGTAAAGAAATAGCTATACGCAAGGTAAATGGAGCCAATATAGGAATAATCCTGAATCTATTCTTTAGAGAATATTTACTTTTACTTGTGTTTTCATCGTTCTTTGCTTTTCCGTTGGGATATGTCATGATGAAACATTGGCTAGAAAATTATATAAAGCAAACACCGATAGAATGGTGGCTCTATGCAGTCATATTCATAGGAATGGGATTTGTCATTTTCCTAAGCATCATCTGGCGTGTATGGAAAGCCGCCCAGCAAAATCCGGCGGAAGTACTTAAGGGTGAATAAGATAAAATAAAAGTCCGGCACATTGATTTGTGTCAGACTTTTATTTTATTCACCCGATAAGAGTGATATATTTCTCGTAGATTATAAAAGATCCAATGCTTTAAATGCTTTAACTAGCTTTTCTACAGCACGGTCTATTTGATCTTTTGTATGAGTAGCCATTAATGCCACACGTACCAAAGTATCTTGCGGTGCACATGCCGGAGGAATAACCGGATTGATAAATACCCCTTCGTCAAAAGCTAATTTAGTAACCATGAAAGTTTTTTCCGTGTCACGTACATAAAGAGGAATGATAGGTGATTCTGTTGCGCCGATTTCAAAGCCAGCTTCACGGAAACGTTTCAATGCATAGTTGGTAGCCTCCCACAAAGCTTCAAGCCTTTCCGGTTCATTTTGGATGATGTGGAGGGCTTCAAGAGCAGATGCAGTAGCAGCAGGAGTGTTGGATGCACTGAAGATATAGGTCCGTGCGTTGTGACGTAACCAGTTGATGATAGAAGAATCAGCAGCGATAAATCCACCGATAGAAGCCAGTGATTTGCTGAAAGTACCCATAATCAAGTCAACTTCGTGAGTCAGACCGAAATGGTCGCAAACACCACGTCCTTGTTTTCCAAATACACCCAAGCCATGAGCTTCGTCTACCATGATAGTAGCGTTGTATTTATGTTTCAAGCGTACGATTTCGGGCAAGTTTGCCAGGTCGCCTTCCATAGAGAACACACCGTCTACTATGATGAGCTTCACTGAATCCGGATTGCACTTTTGAAGTTGCTTTTCCAGATCCGCCATATCGTTATGCTTATATTTCAGTTGTTGAGAGAAGGAGAGGCGACGGCCATCTACGATAGATGCGTGGTCGCGGTCATCGCAAATGATATAATCATTGCGGTCTGTCAAAGCAGGGATAACTCCGGAATTCACCGTAAAACCGGTTGAGAAGCAGAGCGCTTCATCTTTGCCTACAAAGGCAGCCAGTTCTTTCTCCAACTGAACGTGCAGGTCAAGCGTACCATTCAAGAAGCGCGAGCCTGCGCAACCGGAACCATATTTATGCATGGCTTTGATACCTGCTTCAATCACTCTTTCATCTCCCGTAAGGCCAGTGTATGCATTAGAACCGAACATCAACACTTCGTGTCCGCCCATTTCTACCTCTGTACCCTGCTTTCCTTCTATCTCACGGAAATATGGGTAAACGCCCTGTGCCATAAACTTTTGTGGCAGGTCGTACTTAGCTAACTTCTCTTGTAATAATCCCATGAATTATAATTTATTATACTCATACTCAGATCGTTCGCTGACGATCTTACATCCTTTTATCTTAACAAGTGTTTAAAAACAGGGGGCAAAGATAACAAAATTTGCTTTTATCTGTTCTTTTTAAGAGAAAAAAGTTGCTCTCGTATGATTAGAAACCTCTAATAGATTAAAATTTAAGATATTTATATTACTTTTGTCGTCTACAATCGACAAGAATAGCATGAACGAAAGAATGAAAAAAATAAAATTCGTCGTCAATCCTATTTCGGGAACACAAAGTAAAGAATTGATTCTTAACTTGCTGGACGAAAAAATAGACAAGGCGAGATACTCTTGGGAAGTAGTGTATACGGAAAGAGCCGGTCATGCAGTAGAAATAGCTGCCAAAGCTGCCGAAGAGAAAACAGATATAGTAGTGGCTATTGGTGGGGATGGAACAATCAATGAAATAGCTCGTTCGTTGGTGCATACTGATACCGCGCTGGGAATTATTCCCTGCGGATCGGGCAATGGACTGGCGAGGCATCTGCATATACCGATGGAACCGAAGAGAGCATTGGAAGTGCTGAACGAAGGTTGCATGGATGTGATAGATTATGGTAAGATTAACGGTACGGATTTTTTCTGCACTTGCGGAGTGGGATTCGACGCGTTTGTCAGTCTGAAGTTTGCGCATGCCGGTAAACGGGGGCTATTGACTTATCTGGAGAAAACCCTGCAGGAAAGTCTTAAATATGAGCCGGAAACGTACGAACTGGAAACGGAAAACGGAGTTTCCAAGTATAAAGCCTTCCTGATTGCCTGCGGAAACGCGTCGCAATATGGAAACAATGCTTATATCGCACCGCAAGCCACTCTGACAGATGGTTTGCTGGATGTGACTATTCTCGAACCGTTCACCATATTGGACGTTCCTTCATTGGCCTTTCAATTATTCAATAAAACAATCGATCAGAATAGCCGTATCAAGACTTTCCGCTGCAAGCAGTTGTGCATCCGCCGGACTACTCCGGGTGTCGTGCATTTTGATGGTGACCCCATGGAAACGGATGCCAATGTAAATATTCAGCTGATTCAAAGAGGATTGCGCGTGGTAGTGCCACGAGCACCGGAAAAGGATGCAGCCAATGTGCTCCAAAGAGCGCAGGAATATATGAATGGCATCAAATTGATGAATGAAGCCATCGTTGACAATATAACAGATAGAAACAAGAAAATATTGAAAAAGCTGACAAAGAAAGTCTGATAAAATAACGGATTACTGACACCGAATTACAAATTATTGCGTACTTTTGCGCAGTTTTGGTTCGATCAAAATAAAAACGCGAGTGATAATCGTTTAAATAAAAAATATATGTTTAGAACGCACACATGTGGAGAGCTTAGAATCTCTGATGTAAACAAGCAAGTCACGCTGTCCGGATGGGTACAGCGCAGCCGTAAGATGGGAGGGATGACTTTCATTGACCTTCGCGACCGTTACGGAATTACCCAATTGGTTTTTAATGAAGAAATTAATGCTGAACTCTGTGAACGTGCTAATAAATTGGGACGTGAGTTCGTCATTCAAGTGACAGGAACGGTTAATGAACGTTTCAGCAAGAATGCAAACATTCCTACCGGAGACATTGAAATCATTGTTTCCGAACTGAACGTACTAAATACTGCCATGATTCCTCCGTTCACTATCGAAGATAACACGGATGGGGGTGATGATATCCGCATGAAATACCGTTATCTGGATTTACGCCGTAACGCTGTACGTTCCAATTTGGAACTGCGTCATAAAATGACAATTGAAGTTCGCAAATATCTGGATAGTCTGGGTTTCATCGAAGTGGAAACGCCCGTTTTGATCGGTTCTACTCCTGAAGGCGCACGCGACTTCGTGGTGCCGTCACGTATGAATCCGGGACAGTTCTATGCACTTCCGCAGTCTCCGCAGACCTTGAAACAGTTGTTGATGGTTTCCGGTTTCGACCGTTATTTCCAGATTGCGAAATGTTTCCGCGACGAGGACTTACGTGCCGACCGTCAACCGGAATTTACACAGATCGACTGTGAAATGAGCTTCGTTGAGCAAGAAGATATTATCTCTACTTTCGAAGGAATGGCTAAACATTTGTTTAAGACTCTTCGTGGTGTGGAACTGAATGAACCATTCCAACGTATGTCTTGGGCGGACGCCATGAAATATTATGGTAGCGATAAACCGGATTTGCGTTTCGGCATGAAATTCGTGGAACTGATGGATATCATGAAAGGTCACGGATTCTCTGTATTCGATAATGCGGCTTATGTGGGCGGTATCTGCGCCGAAGGTGCTGCGACTTATACCCGCAAGCAACTGGATGCATTGACCGAATTTGTAAAGAAACCGCAGATTGGTGCGAAAGGAATGGTTTATGCCCGTGTGGAAGCCGACGGAACGGTGAAATCGAGTGTAGATAAATTCTATACGCAGGAGGTGCTCCAGCAAATGAAAGAAGCATTCGGAGCTAAACCGGGTGATTTGATTCTGATTCTGTCTGGCGACGATGTAATGAAAACACGTAAACAACTTTGCGAGCTTCGTCTGGAAATGGGTGCTCAACTGGGATTGCGTGATAAGAATAAGTTTGTTTGCCTTTGGGTGATTGACTTCCCGATGTTCGAATGGAGCGAAGAGGAAGGCCGTCTGATGGCTATGCATCATCCGTTTACTCATCCGAAAGAGGAAGACATTCCGATGTTGGACACTGATCCGGCAGCTGTACGTGCAGATGCATACGATATGGTAATCAACGGTGTGGAAGTTGGCGGCGGATCTATCCGTATCCACGATGCGAAATTGCAGGCGAAGATGTTCGAGATTCTTGGATTCACTCCGGAGAAGGCAGAGGCACAGTTTGGCTTCCTGATGAATGCCTTTAAGTATGGTGCGCCTCCTCACGGTGGTTTGGCATACGGACTCGACCGTTGGGTGTCTTTGTTTGCAGGATTGGATTCTATACGTGACTGTATTGCGTTCCCGAAAAATAATTCCGGACGTGATGTGATGTTGGACGCACCCTCTGCAATCGACCAGAGCCAGCTTGATGAACTGAATTTGATCGTAGATTTGAAAGAGGGCGAGTGAAAGAATCTGTACGCATATTCCGTTTTATAGTCATCGGTACAATGAACGCTTTGATTATGGCGTTGGTTGTATGGTTAATGATGAAAGAAATGTCATTTGACGGCGACTATATGGTGGCTAATATAACAGCGTATCTGATAGCTCAAATCCATAACTTTATCTGGTGCAAATACTGGATATTCCCCGTAGAAAATAAAAAGAATAGTATCTGGAAACAGATACTACTCTTTTGCTCTGCTTTTGCCGTGGCTTACACCGCACAGTTTTTATTTCTTGTGTTATTGGTAGAAGGATTGGACGTGAATGAATATCTGGCTCAATTCTTAGGATTGTTTATTTATGGAGGGGCTAATTTCCTAGCCAACAAAAAAATAACGTTTCAATGAGATAGTTATTTATGATGATATATTGAAAGGGTACAGAGTTCTAAATTTAGATTTGAACTCTGTGCCCTTCTTTTTTTCTTTATTAGATAAACCTCCTGCGATGAAGGTATGTGGGTAAGTCTTTAATCCAGAAAGCGTTTGGTAAGCCCATCATATTCGTCAATCCGACGATCACGAAGGAAAGGCCACCAACGGCGAACGTTTTCCGAACGTTCCATATCTATTTCCACTACTATGTTTTCCGGGTGATCGTTTCCGGCTTGTGCCAGAAATTCCCCTTGTGGTCCTGCTACAAAACTGTTTCCCCAGAATAAGATACCATTTGTCTGTCCGGAAGGATCAGGCTCGTGCCCTACACGGTTGACGGAGATAACAGGAAGTCCATTGGCAACGGCATGAGCGCGTTGTGAAATAATCCAGGCATTGAGTTGGCGGGCTTTTTCATCGTCCGTGTCGCTGCTTTCCCAGCCAATGGCGGTAGGATAAATTAAAAGTTCCGCACCTTTTAGTGCCATCAGGCGGGCAGCTTCCGGATACCATTGATCCCAGCATACTAATACGCCCAGTTTTCCTAAAGATGTTTGAATCGGTTCAAAACCAATGTCTCCCGGAGTGAAATAGAACTTTTCGTAGTAAGCCGGATCATCGGGAATATGCATTTTTCGGTATTTTCCTGCAATGCTTCCGTCGCGGTCGAATACGACAGCGGTATTATGATAAAGTCCGGGAGCACGTTTCTCAAAAAGAGAGGTGACAAGGACTACTTTATTAGCTGCTGCCAACTCGGAATAAAAGCCTGTGGAAGGCCCGGGAATTGGTTCGGCAAGATCAAACAGGTTAGTGTTTTCTGTCTGGCAGAAATAAAGTGAATTGTGCAACTCCTGGAGCACAATCAGTTGTGCGCCGTGAGCGGCACAAGCCTCGATACTCTTTGCGAGGTTCATCAGATTGGCTTTTATATCTGCGGTATTGGATTGTTGGATGATTCCGACTTTTATCTTTCTCATGATGAATAATTAGTGGGTTGATTCATTCATTATTTTATAATTCCTTTATAGCTCCTTTGTAATTCTTTTATGACTCCTTTATAACACCCAGCGGATATTGCATGGTGACACAGTGTAGGGAACCGTGCTGTTTAATCAGGGCACGGCAGTCTATTCCAATTATTTGATGGTTTGGAAAGGCTTGCTGCAATACTTCTCCTGCTTTTTTGTCATTCACCGGCTGATTGTATGTCGGGTAGAGAATAACGTCGTTCATAATCAGGAAATTGGCGTAAGTTGCAGGCAGGCGTTCGCCGTCTTCTTCTATCTTGTCTGCCATGGGTAAGGCCAATAGGCGATAGGGCTCTCCTGCTAAGGTGCGGAATGTTTTCAGCTGTTCTTCCATTGCGAGCAGTGCTTCGTAATGTTCGTCTTCTTTGTTTTCGCATTTCACGTAAGCGATGGTGTCGGTAGAACAGAAGCGTGCCAAAGTGTCGATGTGGCTGTCAGTATCATCACCGGCCAGATAACCGTGGTCTAACCAAAGCACCTTTTGCAGGTGGAAGGTTGATTTCAGGTATTCTTCTATCTCTACCTGGTTCAGTCGTCCGTTTCGTTGGGGAGAGAGCAGACATTTGGAAGTGGTAAGCAATGTACCCATTCCGTCGCTTTCGATAGAACCTCCTTCGAGTACGAAGTCGAGGTGGTCTATATACTGGCCTTTCAAGGCTCCGGCTTCTACGGCATGTTTAGTAATTTGATTATCCAGTTCGGAAGCAAATTTCAGTCCCCAGCCGTTGAAGGTGAAGTCGAGCAGGGAAGGGGTGCCGGTATCTATCATTGTTATGGCTCCGTGGTCGCGGGCCCATGTGTCATTGGTGGCACATTCCAGAAAGCGGACGTTATTCATATTGACAGTAGCAGCTATCTGCTTTTTCACTTCTTCCGGTTCGGGAGTGACGATCAATAATAATTCACGCTTCGCTATTTCTCTGGCAATATTGATAAAACACTCTTGCACTTCCGCCAGCATGTAGGCCCAATCTGTACCGGCATGTGGCCATGTTAACTGTATACCGCTCTGCATGTGCCATTCGGCAGGCAAATGAGATGCTCTCATTTCTACCTGTACGGTCATGTTTTTGCCGAAGTTCAACTGCAAATCTTTCTCCGAGCCGCTTGGGCTGGGGAGTCCAACCATGATTCCCATTAGACTATATATATTTAGTTATTTATAAAATCAGTTTATTGTCTGCATCTAAAGTCAGTTTGTTTTCTGCATCGATGTGACTGTTATGCATTGGTTTCCTGTTTCGGCTTCCGGTCAAAGAACGGATTCTTGGAGGATGCGCTAACGGGGATTGCCATTACCATCTTGCAGTCTTTCAGCCAGTTCAGGCGTTGTGCTGCCAATCCGGCGGAGAACATGACGCGTGTGTCTACGCGTAAATCGGCTGCCGTGGCGCACGCGGAACCTATTGCGATACCTACATCTATGCTGTTCAATGCGCAGGGAACTCCATCAGTACGTCCGGCACAGGTGGCAAATCCGCAATGGCCGCAGTTCAAGCCCTGTGTCTGCTCGCGTGTTCCTATCAGTACAACACATTCGGCACTTAGGATGTTGTCGGCATCACGAAGGAAGAATTTCATTCCGTGTTCTTCTACCATAGCTATCATAGTGTCCGACAGTTGTTTAATCTCTTCATCTGTGATTAGGGCCACTTCGATAATATCGATTCCTTTTCCTTTCGGAGCAGTGCGCGCAGCCGTCATCATCTGACGTGCTACCTGCAATATATGCTCGTGACGAGCGTCTCTTTCGTTCAGTATCATAACTTTCTTGAATTAATTAGTAAGGCAAAGATAAATGAAAATTGGCAAAATTACACTAGATGATGAAATAAATAGGGGCTATCATTTGAGTCTGATATGAAAAAACTTTCGTATCGGACTTTGTGTTATTGGGTGGAAAAGGCTATCTTTGTATCTGTCAACTTATAAAGTTATGAGTATATGAGTAATAAAATTTATCCTATCGGCATACAGAACTTCGAGAAAATTCGCAAAGGAGGTTATTGCTATATAGATAAGACTGCTTGGATATATCAAATGGTGAAAACTGGCAGTTATTATTTTCTTAGTCGTCCACGTCGTTTTGGGAAAAGTTTGTTACTATCTACTTTGGAAGCCTATTTTCAGGGGAAAAAAGGACTTTTCGAAGGATTGGCGATAGAGAAACTGGAAAAAGATTGGATCAAATATCCCATTCTGCATTTAGATCTGAATGCGGAGAAATATACGAATCCTGAAGCACTCGACCAGGTTTTAGAGAGTGCTTTACGGGGGTGGGAAGCTCTTTATGGTGCACAGGATTATGAGAAAACATTCGCTTCCCGCTTTCAAGGTATTATTCAGCGTGCTTGTGAGAAAGAGGGCCAGAGTGTCGTTATTCTTGTGGATGAATACGATAAGCCTATGTTACAGGCGATTGGTAATGATGAACTCCAGAAGAGTTTTCGTGATACATTGAAGGCTTTCTATGGAGCTTTAAAAAGCAAGGATGGCTGCATTAAATTTGGTATGCTTACGGGAGTTACGAAATTCGGAAAGGTAAGTGTATTCAGCGATCTGAATAATCTGGAGGATATTTCTATGCGTCAGCAGTATATAGAAATCTGCGGAATCAGTGATCGCGAGTTGCATGAGAATTTTGAAACTGAATTGCATGAATTTGCCGATGCGCAAGGTTTGACGTATGATGAAATTTGCACAGAAATGCGTGAAAGATATGATGGTTATCATTTCACTCATGATTCTATAGGTATGTATAATCCGTTTAGTGTACTTAATACCCTTAAATATAATGTGTTTGGCAACTATTGGTTTGAAACGGGCACACCTACTTATCTGGTCGAATTACTAAAAAAACATCATTACGATCTTCACCGGATGGCTCATGAAGAAACCAGTGCCGACGTACTGAATAGTATTGATTCAACTTCCGACAATCCTATCCCTGTGATTTATCAGAGCGGTTATCTTACCATAAAAGGCTACGATCGTGAATTTGAAACTTATCGCCTGGGATTTCCCAATCGTGAAGTGGAGGAAGGTTTTGTGAAATATCTCATGCCTTTTTATGCCAATATAAATGCCGTAGAATCATCTTTTGAGATTCAGAAGTTTGTCCGCGAAGTCCGTTCGGGAGATTATGATTCTTTTTTCCGTCGTCTTCAGAGTTTCTTTGCAGATACTCCTTATGAATTGGTTCGCGATTTGGAATTGCATTATCAGAATGTCCTCTTTATCGTGTTCAAATTAGTCGGTTTTTATGTAAAAGCGGAATATCACACGAGCCAGGGCCGTATCGATCTTGTTTTGCAGACTGATAAATTTATCTATGTCATGGAATTCAAGCTGGAGGGTACGGCTGAAGAAGCCTTGCAGCAGATCAATGAAAAGCATTATGCTAAACCTTTCGAAAGTGATGGGCGAACACTTTTTAAGATTGGAGTGAATTTTAGTGCTGAAACACGAAACATTGAGAAGTGGGTGGCGGAACTTCAATAAATATAATTTTGGCAGGATTTTCAAGAGAACAAATAGATGTTACATATTAATAATGCCTGTATTGCTTTTGGTACGGAAGTGCTTTTCTCCGGTTTCAGTATGAAGCTGGAAAGGGGAGAAACGGCTTGCATTGTCGGTCAATCCGGTTGTGGAAAGACTTCGTTGCTGAATGCGGTAATGGGGTTTGTGCCTTTGAAAGAAGGATCTATACAGGTAGGGGAAACATTGCTTGATATATCGACTATCGATAGTGTCCGCAGACAGATTGCATGGATTCCTCAAGAATTGGCACTACCTTTTGAATGGGTCAAAGAGATGGTGGCTCTCCCGTTCGGACTGAAAGTGAATCGTTCTGTTCCTTTTTCGGAAGAAAGACTTTTCACTTGTTTCGATGAATTGGGGCTGGAACACGAATTATATACAAAGAGGGTGAATGAAGTATCGGGTGGTCAACGCCAACGTATTATGCTGGCTGTGGCTGCAATGCTCAACAAACCTCTCATTATCATAGATGAACCGACTTCTGCTTTGGATGCCGGATCAACCGGTAAAGTCCTGTCTTTTTTCCGGCGACAGGCGGAAAGGGGAACGACTGTGTTAGCCGTATCACATGATAAGGACTTTGCTTCGGGCTGTCATTATTTAATAGAACTGTAATTAATTGAACTGTAACGCAAATCGGATAGAATTGTTAAGAATATATTGTGGGAACGATTGATATATCATATTATAATCTCTTTATAGGGCTGCTATTGCTTGCCATTCCGTTTTTTTACCTTTGGAAATTTAAAACGGGATTGCTGAAACCTGCCGTGATTGGTACATTACGGATGATTATCCAGCTGTTCTTTATCGGCATGTATCTGAAATATCTCTTTTTATGGAACAATCCCTGGATTAATTTTCTTTGGGTGATAATTATGGTATTCGTGGCCGGGCAGACCGCATTGGTACGTACCCAGTTGAAACGTAGTGTTTTATTAATCCCTATTACGGTAGGATTTCTTTGTAGTGTTGTATTGGTAGGCATCTATTTTATCGGTATTGTTCTCCAATTGGATAATATATTTAGCGCCCAATACTTTATTCCAATATTTGGAATTCTGATGGGTAATATGCTGTCGAGCAATGTAATAGCTTTGAATACTTATTATAGTGGGTTGAAACGTGAACAGCAACTATATCGGTATTTATTGGGAAACGGAGCAACAAGGCAGGAAGCGCAGGCTCCATTTATCCGGCAGGCCATCATTAAATCGTTTAGTCCCCTGATTGCGAACATTGCCGTGATGGGATTGGTGGCTCTTCCGGGCACGATGATCGGACAAATTCTGGGAGGAAGCAGCCCGAATGTCGCTATCAAGTATCAGATGATGATTATGGTGATTACTTTCACAGCATCTATGCTATCGCTAATGATTACTATTTCATTGGCTTCGCGTCAATCTTTTGATGCATACGGAAAACTGCTGGAGGTAACAAAAGAACCCAGGAAATGACTGTTATTGACCAGATATTCCATGAAGTAGCTGAAATAGCTATTCCACACTTCTTTATAACAGTGGAGTTTTCAGCATCCGGCACAGAAATGCCGGAACATATCGAGGCTTTCCTGCAGGAAAAATACGAAGTAATTCTTCGTGGAGCCAGTGGACGTAAATTTATCTATAAGGAAGGAGAGTGGCGGCTTATTTTCACTTTCTTCCCTACGGACAGAGTCGTAGACGAACGGTATGCACTGAAAAACAAGGTACAAATGATAAATAAGGTGCAAATGAAAAGCAAAAGCTAACCGGTTATTAGCGTGTTTATTATTTGCCTTTCAACATTCCCCATAAGCAGCGAAGCTGCACGAATTGTTCTTCGGGTTGCACATAACCGCCTTCAAACATCTTTTCCGTTACTTGAAATTTAGAGAGGTGATGGCGTATATACTTCTCTACATCAGGCGATTGTTTCTTGACGAATGACAGCAAATCAACCTTCCCGTCTTCGCGAATGAGCACCTTAGCTTTGATTGTGCGAAAACCGTACTCTTTGCAGTGTTTGGTTTCTACTTTATCAATCCAGAAGATAGCGGTAGCTTTGACCGTATCTGCCGCACAATCTTCGATATTGTCAATCTTTGCAGCCTCGGCTACGGACATTTCGATACTATCACTTTTCTTGGGCTGGCAAGAAATCATCATAACTAACAGGAACAGTAAAGTCAAATTTGTTTTCATCGTATTCATTATTTAGATGAAGTAAAAGTACAGAATTTCAATAAATAACGGAAGCTTTAGGCGAAAATTTATAATTAGTTTTTATTCCGGAACCGGTTTTTATCCGAATTTATCCGATGAAAACAGGCAAAAGGCAAAAAGAATATAAACTCTTTTTGCCTTTTGCCTATTGATAAAACTGAAAAATGAAATTAACTGTTTAATCTAAAATTTATATGGATATAGTTATGGTTTAGCGGAAGTCTTTCAGTTCTTCTTGTAATTTCTGACGGGTAAAGAAGATCCGACTTTTTACGGTACCCAACGGAAGATTCAGTTTTTCTGCTATTTCGCGGTATTTGAATCCGGAAACGTGCATAGCGAACGGAACCCTGTATTCTTTCGGAAGAGCATTGACTACACGGTGCATCTCTTTTAGGTCGTATGTCCTTTCAGTACTTTCAAACCCTGCATCTTGCGGCAAATTAAGATGATAGAGATTATCGGTCTTGTCGACAAATGTCTGGTCGCGAACTACCTTACGATAATTATTGATAAAGATATTGCGCATGATGGTGTACATCCATCCTTTGAAATTTGTATCGGGTGTATATTTATCTTCATTATCTAATGCTTTCAATGAGGTTTCCTGCAGCAAATCGTTTGCTTCTTCGCGGTCTGTTGTCAGTTTGTATGCGAAACGTAGTAATTCTTCCTGAACTCCTACCAAATCTTTTCTGAAGCTTAAACTTTTCATATGTGTTGTTTTTTAAATGTGAGTATTCGTTGTAAAAATTTTGATGATGCAAGTTTAAGATATTTTGTCGACCTTGGTAGGGGAGAATCAGACGTAATTTAGGGGAATTTCTATCAACAGATAGTTTTTAGGTCCTTTTTGATAGTTTCTGGGTGGTATTTTATATCTTTTATGGGGATCTCAAAAAATGGATAACGATAAATTCTCTAAAAAACGATCACTTAGTATGTTAATTCCTATTTTATTTATTATCTTTGCAACCAAATTTTCTACCAATAATGAAAATTAAGGAAATAGTAAGCGCCCTTGAACGATTCGCGCCTCTGCCATTGCAAGACGGATTTGATAATGCCGGCCTGCAAATCGGATTGACAGAAGCGGAAGCAACAGGGGCTTTGTTGTGTCTTGACGTTACCGAAGCTGTGTTGGATGAAGCTATCGCGCTGGGGTACAATCTCGTTATATCGCACCATCCGCTCATTTTCAAGGGCTATAAATCTATCACGGGCAAAGATTACGTGGAACGCTGCATACTGAAAGCAATAAAGAATGATATTGTGATCTATTCAGCACATACTAATCTTGATAATGCACAAGGTGGAGTCAATTATAAGATAGCAGAGAAAATAGGGTTGAAGAATCTGAAAGTGCTCGAACCGAAAGAGAACAGTCTGATTAAGCTGGTGACTTTCGTGCCGGATGCACAAGCCGATAGTGTGCGTGAAGCATTGTTTGCAGCCGGATGCGGAAATATAGGTAACTATGATTCATGCAGTTACAATCTGAAAGGAGAGGGAACTTTCCGGGCAAAAGAGGGAACGCATCCTTTCTGTGGAACAATCGGTGAACTGCATCATGAAAATGAAGTAAGGATTGAAACCATTCTTCCTGTATATAAGAAAGCAGAAGTTATAAAGGCTTTATTGTCTGTACATCCTTATGAGGAACCGGCATTCGACTTGTATCCGTTGCAGAATGACTGGTTGCAGGCAGGTTCGGGAATTGTAGGTGAATTGGATGAATCGGAAACGGAACTCGAGTTTCTGAAACGCATCAAGAAAATCTTCGAAGTGGGTTGTGTACGTCATAACAAACTGACGGGGAGAGAAATACAGAAGGTTGCCTTATGTGGTGGTGCCGGAGCTTTCCTGCTTCCACAGGCAATTCGGATGGGGGCGGATGTCTTTATTACGGGAGAAATCAAATATCATGATTATTTCGGCCATGAGGGTGATATTCTGATGGCAGAGATTGGTCATTACGAAAGCGAACAATATACAAAAGAAATTTTTTATTCCATAATCCGGGATTTATTTCCTAATTTTGCACTCCAATTGAGTAAAATAAATACGAATCCCATAAAATATTTATAAGTAAAATGGCTAGAGAAGCAAAAAAAGATCCGAATGAGTTGACGGTAGAACAGAAACTGAAGACACTGTTCCAACTGCAAACGATGTTGTCTAAGATTGATGAAATCAAGACATTGAGAGGTGAACTTCCGTTGGAAGTGCAAGACCTTGAAGATGAAATTGCTGGTTTGAGTACCCGTATCGACAAGATCAAAGCTGAAGTGGATGAACTGAAATCTGCTATTGCCGGCAAGAGAGTAGAAATTGAAACAGCAAAGGCTTCAGTAGAAAAATATAAGTCACAACAAGACAATGTTCGCAATAACCGTGAATATGATTTCTTGACGAAAGAAATCGAATTCCAGACATTGGAAATCGAACTTTGCGAAAAGAGAATTAAGGAATATTCTGCTGATAAAGAAGAAAAAGAGGCTGAAGTAACGAAGAACGATCAGATTCTTAACGAAAGACTGAAAGACCTTGAGCAGAAGAAGAGCGAACTGGACGAAATTATCTCTGAAACCAAACAGGAAGAAGAGAAATTGAGAGACAAAGCTAAAGATTTGGAAACTAAGATCGAACCGCGTCTGTTGCAGTCTTTCAAACGTATCCGTAAGAACTCTCGCAACGGATTGGGTATTGTATACGTACAGCGTGACGCTTGTGGTGGTTGCTTTAACAAGATTCCGCCCCAGAGACAACTGGATATCCGTTCTCGTAAGAAAGTAATCGTTTGTGAATATTGCGGACGTATTATGATTGACCCGGAATTGGCTGGCGTACAAATCGAACACAAGGTGGAAGAAGCTCCGGTAGCTACTACCAAAAGAGCTATCAGAAGAAAAACTGCTGAATAAGAAGAGCAGTGAAGTAAGTAAAGTTACTTTTTTGATATATAATAAGCCCTGCAGCAATGCTGGGCTTTTTTTGTTTTAACAAGTGCTCGTATAAAAGGAATCGATAAACAAACTTACCCTTTAGTTGTTATCTTTTCATTTCATAAAAACCTGAACTGATATGAATATACGAGTGTGGGGCACATCGCTCCTTATGTTTCTTTCAACTGTGACCGCGGTTGGACAGACCGCAAACCGTTATTTGAAAGCTCCGCTTCCTCAAGATTGGGAAGAGAGCGGGGAAGTGTTTCAACAGATACTTCCGGTAGATGACCATTGGTGGAAGTCATTCCAAGACACCAAACTGGACTCTTTGATAGCTCTGGCAGTAGATCGTAATTACTCCGTTGCCATGGCAATCAACCGTATAGCTGCCGCTCGTGCCAATCTTTGGATAGAACGCAGTAACTTTTTTCCTTCCATCGGATTGAATGCAGGATGGACCCGTCAGGAAACCAGTGGAAATACAAGTTCACTGCCCCAAACAACCGATCATTATTATGATGCTTCGCTAAGCATGAGCTGGGAGCTTGATATTTTCGGCAGTATCCGGAAACGGGTAAAAGCGCAGAAAGAGAATTTTGCCGCCAGCAAGGAAGAATACACTGGAGTCATGGTCTCATTAGCTGCAGAAGTAGCCTCGGCTTATATCAATCTAAGGGAGTTGCAACAAGAGCTTGAAGTGGTGAAGAAAAACAGTGCTTCGCAGGAAGAAGTCCTGAAAATCACGGAAGTACGCTATAACACCGGGCTGGTTGCTAAACTCGATGTGGCACAGGCCAAGTCTGTATTATATAGCACAAAAGCCTCCATTCCCCAGTTGGAAGCGGGTATCAATCAGTATATCACAACATTGGCTGTCTTATTGGGAATGTATCCCCAGGACATTCGTCCTGTTCTTGAATCTAGTGGTACATTGCCCGATTATATGGAACCTATCGGAGTGGGAATGCCTGTCGATTTATTACTGCGACGGCCTGATGTACGAAGTGCGGAATTGAGCGTAAATGCGCAGGCAGCATTGCTTGGAGCTTCGAAAGCGGATTGGTTGCCGAAAGTTTTCTTGAAAGGTTCATTTGGATATGCCGCCCGTGACCTGAAGGATCTCACCAAAAGTAAAAGTATGACTTATGAAATTGCTCCGTCATTGAACTGGACTATTTTCAATGGAGGACAGCTGGTGAATGCAACCCGGCTGGCAAAAGCACAACTGGATGAAGCGATCAACCAGTTTAATCAGACGGTTTTAACTGCCGTACAGGAAACGGACAATGCTATGAATTCCTACCGGAATTCAATCAAACAGATTGTAGCCCTGCGGGAAGTACGCAATCAAGGAATTGAGACATTGAAACTTTCACTGGAACTTTATAAACAGGGACTTTCGCCTTTCCAAAACGTACTTGATGCACAACGTTCTCTGTTATCTTATGAGAATCAGCTGGTACAGGCACAAGGTAGTTCGCTTTTGCAACTGATAGCCCTCTACAAGGCTTTAGGGGGTGGTTGGAGAGAATAAAAATCAATCTATAAAATATATAACCTAACAGATATGAAAAAACTGATGTATATCTTTCTTGCACTGCCTATATTGACGGGTTGCAAGGAGAAGAAAAGTACAGGAGCGATGGGAGGTATGCCAACTCCGGAAATTAGTGTGACCAAACCCATAGTGGAGGATATTACTTTGACGAAAGATTATCCGGGTTATCTGACAACAGAAAAGACGGTGAATCTTGTAGCCAGGGTGAACGGAACCTTGCAGTCTACCTCTTATGTCGCAGGTGGACGGGTGAAACAGGGGCAACTGTTGTTTGTCATTGAACCAACCTTATATAAAGATCAGGTGGAGCAAGCAGAAGCAGAACTGAAAACTGCCCAAGCGCAATTGGAATATGCTCGTAATAATTATAGCCGTATGAAAGAGGCTGTAAAGAGTGATGCGGTCAGTCAGATACAGGTACTTCAGGCTGAATCTTCTGTGAAAGAGGGTGTTGCAGCTGTCAGCAACGCGGAAGCAGCTTTGAGCACCGCCCGTACAAACTTGGGATATTGTTATGTCCGTGCACCGTTTGACGGCACCATCAGTAAGGCGACTGTAGATATAGGAAGTTATGTAGGCGGTTCGTTGCAACCAGTCACATTGGCTACTATTTATAAAGATAATCAGATGTATGCTTACTTTAATGTTGCTGATAATCAATGGTTGGCAATGACGATGGATACCCAGCAGTTACCGACTGATCTTCCTAAAAAAATAATGGTTCAACTGGGAAAGGGGGGAACTGAAAGTTATCCGGCTACGCTCGATTATCTTTCACCAAATGTAGATGTGAATACAGGAACACTGATGGTTCGTGCCAATTTTGATAACCCGAAAGGGATATTGAAGAGCGGATTATATGTAAGCATAACTTTACCTTATGGAGAAGCTAAAAATGCCATGTTGGTGAAAGAGGGCTCTATCGGAACCGACCAGTTAGGCAAATACTTATATATTGTAAATGATTCGAATATAGTTCATTACCGGCATATTGAAATAGGGCAGTTGGTCGACGGCACTTTACGGCAGGTATTGGGTGGACTTTCCCCGCAGGAACAGTATGTCACAGAGGCTTTGATGAAAGTCAGAGACGGAATGAAAGTAAAGCCGCTTCCTGATTCCCTTCCCAAAAGAGGGAAATAAGGTCTTTTGGATAACTGATTGATTAACAAACGAAATCAATAAAGGTGATGTACTTAAAACCGATTAATTAACAAAAGTAACTTTCTGCTCCCTCTCCTTGGGAGAAGGTTGTGGAGAGACTGCTTTTAAACCTATACATTATGTTTTCTAAGTTTTTTATCAACCGACCGATATTTGCTACTGTCCTTGCCCTGCTTATTGTAGTAGCCGGTCTGGTCACACTCAATATATTGCCTGTGGCGCAATTTCCGGAGATCACACCGCCAACGGTGCAGGTCTCTGCGGTTTATCCCGGGGCAAATGCTGAAACTGTTGCTCAAACAGTGGGTATTCCTATCGAACAGCAGGTGAATGGTGTAGACGGCATGCTTTATATGTCTTCCAATTCTTCATCTTCGGGAGCATATTCTCTGACTATTACATTCGCTGTTGGTACGGACATCGATATGGCAACTGTGCAGGTACAAAACAGGGTAAGTATCGCACAATCATCGCTGCCGGAACCGGTGGTGGTGCAAGGGGTCACTGTGCAGAAACAATCTTCAAACATTGTGATGTTTTTGACAATGACTTCGCAGGACTCTGTGTACAACAGCCTGTATCTGACTAATTATGCCAAATTGAATTTAGTGGACCAGTTGACACGTGTGCCCGGAGTGGGTGCTGTGAATGTGATGGGAGCAGGGGATTATTCGATGCGCATCTGGCTCGATCCGGAGGCTATGCGTATACGGAATATTTCACCGCAGCAAGTCTATCAATCCATCCAGTCGCAGAATGTGGAAGTATCTGCCGGATATATCGGTCAGCCTATCGGACAGGATAATAATAATGCTTTTCAGTATACGTTGAATGTTCAGGGACGATTGAAATCTCCGGAACAGTTCGGGAATATTATTATCCGCCGTGAGCAGGACGGGGCGATGCTTCGTCTGAAAGATATTGCACGCATTGATTTGGGGTCTGCTTCATACAGTGTAGTGTCGCGATTGAATGGAAAACCTACGGCTGCTATTGCTATTTACCAGCAACCGGGTTCCAATTCGCTGGATGTTTCAAAAGGAGTGAAAGCTAAGATGGAAGAACTTGCAGAAAGTTTCCCGTCAGGAGTGGCCTATAATGTCACTTTGGATACGACTGATGTTATCCATGCTTCCATTGATGAAGTGATGGTTACTTTCTTTGAAACAACTTTGCTGGTGATACTCGTTATTTTCTTGTTCCTGCAGAATTGGCGGGCAGTGATTATTCCTTGTATTACTATCCCGGTATCGTTGATCGGTACATTTGCCGTAATGGCGGCATTTGGTTTCTCTATCAACACATTAACATTGTTCGGACTGATTTTAGCAGTTGCTATTGTGGTGGATGATGCGATAGTGGTGGTGGAGAACGCTTCGAGATTATTGGAAACTGGGCAGTACTCACCTCGTGAAGCCGTGACAAAAGCGATGGGAGAGATCACGGGCCCGATTGTCGGGGTGGTTCTCGTATTGCTTGCCGTGTTTATTCCAACAATGATGATTAGTGGAATTTCAGGTCAGCTGTATAAGCAGTTTGCGCTGACTATTGCCGCTTCTACCGTATTGAGCGGTTTCAATTCGTTGACATTGACTCCTGCGCTTTGCGCACTGTTTCTTGAAAAGAGTAAACCTTCTAACTTCTTTATATACAAAGGTTTCAATAAGGCTTATGACAAGACACAAGGGGTATATGACAAAATTGTCAAATGGTTGCTTCAACGTCCGGGAATGGCTCTCGCTTCTTATGGCGCTTTGACTGTTATTGCTCTATTGCTTTTTATGCATTGGCCGTCAACTTTTATCCCGGACGAGGATGACGGATATTTTATTGCTGTTGTTCAACTTCCGCCTGCCGCCAGCCTTGAGCGTACGCAAGCAGTGGGAGAAAAGATAAACGGTATTCTGGATTCTTATCCGGAAGTAAAGAATTATATTGGTATTTCCGGCTTTTCTATCATGGGTGGTGGCGAACAGAGTAACTCGGCAACTTATTTTGTGGTACTGAAAAACTGGAGTGAGAGGAAAGGGAAGGAGCATACGGCTGCTGCCATAGTTAACCGTTTTAATGGTGAAGCGTATATGACTATTCAGGCTGCGGAAGTGTTCGCCATGGTTCCTCCGGCTATTCCGGGGTTAGGTGCATCCGGTGGTTTGCAGCTTCAGTTGGAAGACCGGCGTAATCTGGGACCGACGGAAATGCAGCAGGCCATCAATGCCTTGCTTGCTTCTTATCATTCGAAACCGGCTTTAGCATCTGTATCCAGTCAGTATCAAGCAAATGTTCCTCAATATTTCTTGAATATCGACCGTGACAAAGTCCAGTTCATGGGAATTGCCTTGAACGATGTTTTCTCTACATTGGGCTATTATATGGGAGCGGCTTATGTGAATGATTTTGTTGAATTCGGCCGTATTTACCAGGTGAAGATCGAGGCACGCGATCAGGCACAGCGCGTGATTGATGATGTTTTGAAGTTAAGTGTGCCGAATTCGACAGGAGAGATGGTGCCTTTTTCTTCTTTCACCAAAGTGGAGGAACAGTTAGGCCAGAACCAGATTAACCGCTATAATATGTACTCGACTGCTTCTCTGACTTGTAATGTTGCTCCGGGAAGTAGTACCGGGCAGGCTATTCAAGAAGTGGAAGCATTGTTTAAGGAACAGTTGGGAGATGAGTTTGGGTATGAATGGACTTCCGTTGCCTATCAGGAAACCCAGGCAGGGAATACTACTACCATTGTTCTGATTATGGCGTTAATTGTTGCTTTCCTGGTACTTGCTGCACAGTATGAAAGTTGGACCAGCCCGGTAGCAGCCGTCATCGGATTGCCGGTAGCCTTATTAGGTGCCATGATTGGCTGTCTGATTATGGGAACTCCAGTCAGTATTTATACGCAAATCGGTATAATCCTGTTGGTTGCGCTTTCTGCAAAGAATGGAATTTTGATTGTGGAATTTGCCCGTGATTTCCGTGCCGAGGGTAATTCAATTAGGGAAGCTGCCTTTGAAGCGGGGCATGTCCGCTTGCGTCCGATCCTGATGACTTCTTTTGCTTTTGTACTAGGAGTGATGCCCTTGTTATTCGCCACCGGTGCAGGTGCACAAAGTCGTATAGCATTGGGTGCCGCTGTGGTATTTGGTATGGCTATGAATACTTTATTGGCTACCATTTATATTCCTAATTTCTACGAATTCATGCAGAAATTGCAAGAGCGATTCAGCAAAAAGAAAGGAAATGAGGATAGTGAGAAAGATGTTGCCGTATAGAAGTAAAAGGCTGTTTGAAGACTACCTGAAAGGGGAGTTGGTATAGTGACGCCATCTGTTTGGGATGGTGTCACCATAGTAAGCAAATAGCGTCACTATCTTGAACGGATAGTGACGCTATTTTATTCTTGCAGGTAAGTATGTTTTTTAAGGCGAATGAAGCGGATCATTTTTATAAAGATTTGTAATCTGGAATATCCTGGAGGAACGTATAACTCTGGTTTTCATAATCCATCCGGCAGCAATAATGTTGCATTCCGTTGCTGACAATCAGATAATCTACTTTCAGTACCATATTATACCGGGTGATTTGGTCGAAAACAGCCTGTGTAATTTCGATATGTGGTGCTTTATATTCCACAATCATCCGGGCTGATAAATCCCTCCGATAAAGTACGGTGTCGCATCGTTTGGTAGTACCGTTTAACTTTACCATTACTTCATTGGCCAGAAGGGCAGTCGGATATCCTTTGTGTGCAATAAGAAAGTGAACAAAGTGTTGCCGTACCCATTCTTCAGGGGTAAGGGCGACATATCGTTTACGAATTACGTCGAAAATTACATTTTTTCCGTTTCGTACGTTTATTTTAGTGTCGAATACTGGTAGGTTTAACGATAACATTTATTATTTTTGTAAGTTAAATAATGGTTCCCATTATTGGGAGCACAAATTTAATAGATAATTATGAAAACAAAAGAAGAAATCGTAGCTAATTGGCTGCCCCGTTACACAAAACGTAACCTGGAGGATTTTGGAGAGTATATTCTGTTGACTAACTTCAACAAGTACGTCGAGATTTTCGCAAATCAGTTTAATGTTCCCATCTTAGGAAGGGATGCAAATATGATTTCTGCTTCTGCCGAAGGCATCACTATGATTAACTTTGGTATGGGAAGTCCTAACGCTGCCATCATCATGGACTTGCTGGGAGCTATTCAACCCAAGGCTTGTTTGTTTTTGGGAAAATGTGGTGGCATCGACAAGAAAAATCAGCTTGGCGATTTGATTCTCCCTATTGCAGCTATCCGTGGAGAGGGAACTTCTAACGATTATTTTCCTCCCGAAGTTCCTGCATTACCTGCATTTATGTTGCAGCGTGCCGTTTCTTCATCCATCCGTGACAAAGGCCGTGACTATTGGACCGGTACCGTATATACCACCAACCGCCGTATCTGGGAACATGATGATGTATTCAAAGAATATCTGAAAAAGACCCGGGCTATGGCAGTTGATATGGAAACTGCAACTTTGTTCAGTTGTGGCTTTGCCAATCATATTCCTACCGGCGCATTATTATTAGTGTCCGATCAGCCAATGACCCCCGACGGAGTAAAAACAGATAGAAGTGATAATTTGGTTACCAGAAATTATGTAGAAGAGCATGTTGAAATTGGTATTGCTTCTTTGCGCATGATTATTGATGAAAAGAAAACTGTTAAACACTTGAAATTCGACTGGTAATCCGGTCTTTCTGAAAATTATATATGGCAAAACAAGAACTGACCTGTGATGACATCCTCAAGGAATTGAGAGCAAAGCAGTATCGCCCTATCTATTACCTGATGGGAGAAGAGTCGTATTATATCGACTTGATTGCAGATTACATAACGGATAATGTGTTGAGTGAGACGGAAAAAGAATTCAACCTGACTGTTGTGTATGGGGCTGATGTGGATGTGGCAACGATTATAAATGCTGCAAAGCGTTATCCCATGATGTCGGAACACCAAGTAGTAGTAGTTAAGGAAGCACAGGCGGTACGTAATATGGAAGAGTTGTCGTATTATCTTCAAAAGCCTTTGCTTTCCACCATTTTAGTGATATGCCATAAGCATGGAACGTTGGATCGTAGAAAGAAGCTGGCTGCCGAGGTGGACAAAGTTGGTGTACTGTTTGAATCTAAAAAAATAAAGGATGCACAACTTCCCGGTTTTATAGCTTCATATATGAAACGGAAAGGAGTTGATATGGAACCTAAAGCAACTGTTATGCTTGCTGATTTTGTAGGTTCAGATTTGAGTCGTCTGACCGGAGAACTTGAAAAGTTGATTATCACTTTACCTGCCGGGCAAAAACGCGTAACTCCTGAACAGATAGAAAAAAACATAGGCATAAGCAAAGATTATAATAACTTTGAATTGCGCAGTGCTTTAGTGGAAAAGGATATATTGAAAGCAAATAAGATAATAAAATATTTTGAGGAAAATCCGAAAACTAACCCAATCCAAATGACGCTGTCTTTATTATTCAGCTTTTACTCCAATCTAATGTTGGCTTATTATGCACCGGATAAATCAGAGCAAGGGATCGCAAATATGCTAGGACTAAGAACTCCCTGGCAGGCCCGGGATTATATGGCAGCAATGCGAAAATATAGCGGAGTAAAGACGATGCAGATTGTTGGAGAAATACGATATGCTGATGCAAAATCCAAAGGAGTCCAAAATAGTTCTATGACAGATGGAGATATTCTTCGTGAATTAGTGTTCAAAATTTTGCATTAAGTAGGATTAAGAATTACCTATATAATCAGACATATACTTTTACCGTAGATAGAAACGGGAAGTATATGTCTTTTTTTTTGTATTCCCGCAATTACTTCCATTATAAAAAAGACTTTCACAATGCCAGTGATTATTTTACAAATAGATTTACTCCTTTTGTAGTTTTATAGAGTTACCCATTTAACGAACTACACAAAGTATATTTTTAGAATTTTGTATTGATCTATCTTCAAGGAAACTTTTTCTTTTAAATAGGAGCTTTAATTTTTAAACGAGAAAAGTTTACTTATTCTTGAGTTTATCAAAAAAGCATTTTGGATTTTAAAGGTATCGTTTTATAGTGAGAATGGAGATTTTTTCTTTTCTCTAAAATCATCCATTAGTGTCATTTTGATAATCCAGAGTATTTTTGATTACTATAAGCCTATTTTTTCTAGTTTAATAGAAAAATAGAATCTGAATTATAGGGGTAAGTATTTGTATTTCATTTGTTTATGCTAAAAATGAGCTTCCTAGAATTGAAAAAAAATAAATAAGTGGAGATCGGTACGGAAATATTGCAAGGATTCTCTTTTTAGAGAAGATTGTAAAGGATGATTAGAAAAAAATAGCAATATACATTGGTAAAGTATGAGTTGATCCCTTCCTTTTATTGCTTTTGCAACTATCAATATTTACTTTTGTGTATTTATGTGGTTACAAATGTGTCGTATATTTATGTGAATGAATTCCAAATGTAATCAAAAGATGGTGTTTACAATAATATATTTATGCATTTACAAAAATAATACCCTATATACAAATGTAGTTTTTCAGGCATTAACAAATACTTTTATCTCTATTATCTTATTATAAATCAAGATTATATAGTTTATTATATCAATTAGTGCTATAAGAGCCTTCTATATGTGGTATGTATATTTGTGAATGTCTCTATTTGAGTTTCATTTGTGTTATATATATGGTTGTATATCTGTATTTTATGATATATAATTAAACTAAAGCTATATGCTTATAATAACTCGTTTTATTCTATATACAAGCGTAATATTCGATTTGTATAATATAATACACTTTTGTAATATTAATATTTTTATATTTGTAATTTGCTTTTGTGAATCTAATTATTTACCTTTGTATAATCAATGAGATAGTGCGTATTTTTGTGAAATAGGTACATAACACATACAATTGTAATAAAAAGAAGGTAGTATGGAAATAAAAGACAGAATCAGAATGATAATGGAAAGAGAAAAAGTTCCTCCTAGAGTTTTTGCTGAAACAATTGGAGTGCAACAATCTACTCTCTCTCATATTTTAAATGATCGGAATAAACCCAGCTTAGAGGTCGTTATGAAGGTTCATCAAAAGTATGACTATGTAAATCTTGAATGGTTGCTTTATGGTAAGGGCGAAATGATGGTGTCTGAAGAAGGAACTTCCTTTTCTTCTTCTAATCACGATTATCTGCCTTCTTTATTCGACGAGAATCCCGTAAATCCGTCCAAAGAACCGACTCTTCCGGAAAATCGCAAGGAAACGCCGTTAAGAAACGCCGAAAATGCCCCCAAAGAGATTGTAAAACAGGAGATTAGGTATATAGAAAAGCCTGCCAGGAAAATCACGGAAATAAGAATATTTTTCGATGATAATACCTATGAGACGTTTCGACCTGAAAAATGAAGAGTAAAATCGGTGGTTTGAGCAATTTCCTGTATCTTTGCACCCGGAATACGAATTTATACTTTTATATCCATACATGAAGAAATTTATTTTAGATCTGACAGTGACCGAGAATATCAGATTGAATGCAAACTATGTATTGCTAAAATTGACCTCTCAGTCATTACTGCCCGAAATGTTACCTGGGCAGTTTGCCGAACTCCGGGTGGACGGTTCGCCTACTACATTCTTACGGCGTCCCATTTCTATTAATTTTGTAGATAAACAGCGAAATGAGGTCTGGTTTCTGATCCAGCTGGTTGGTGATGGAACAAGACGTTTGGCAGAGGTTAATCCCGGTGAAACAATAAATGTAGTGCTTCCACTGGGAAATGCATATACAATGCCTCTGGAGGCTTCTGATAAGCTCTTATTAGTTGGTGGAGGTGTCGGAACAGCCCCTATGCTTTATTTAGGTGAGCAGTTGGCTAAAAAAGGCCATAAACCTACGTTCCTGTTAGGTGCCCGTAGCGACAAAGATCTGTTGCAGCTGGAAGAGTTTGCCAAATATGGAGAGGTATATACCACCACGGAAGATGGTAGCCATGGAGAAAAAGGATATGTTACCCAACATTCTATATTAAATAAGGTACGATTTGAGCAGATTTACACTTGTGGTCCCAAACCGATGATGGTGGCTGTGGCAAAATATGCCAAAAGTAATCAGATAGAATGTGAAGTATCTTTGGAAAATACAATGGCTTGTGGTATCGGAGCATGCTTATGTTGTGTGGAAAATACGACAGAAGGTCATTTGTGTGTATGTAAAGAAGGTCCTGTTTTTAATATAAATAAACTACTATGGCAGATTTAAGTGTAAACATTGGTGAATTACAAATGAAAAACCCGGTGATGACAGCATCTGGTACATTTGGATATGGTGAAGAGTTCTCCGACTTCATTGATATAGCGCGAATAGGTGGTATTATTGTAAAAGGAACTACTCTTCACAAACGTGAAGGAAACCCTTATCCGCGTATGGCAGAGACTCCTTCTGGGATGTTAAACGCTGTAGGACTGCAAAATAAGGGTGTTGATTACTTTGTGGAGCATATATATCCCCGTATAAAAGACATCCAAACGAATATGATTGTAAACGTTTCGGGATCTGCCATCGAAGATTATGTAAAAACAGCTGAAATCATTAATGAACTTGACAAAATTCCTGCTATAGAGCTAAACATCTCTTGCCCTAATGTAAAGCAAGGTGGTATGGCTTTTGGTGTGTCAGCAAAAGGGGCGTCAGAAGTAGTAAAAGCAGTGCGTTCAGCTTACAAAAAGACACTTATCGTAAAACTCTCCCCGAACGTTACGGACATCACTGAAATAGCTCGTGCAGCAGAAGAAAGTGGTGCGGATAGCGTGTCATTAATCAATACATTGCTGGGTATGGCGATTGATGCGGAACGTAAACGCCCTATTTTGTCAACTATAACAGGCGGAATGTCGGGAGCAGCCGTAAAACCTATCGCATTACGTATGGTATGGCAAGTTGCCAAGGTGGTAAATATTCCTGTCATTGGATTGGGAGGTATTATGGACTGGAAAGATGCTGTTGAATTCATGCTTGCAGGTGCGACGGCCATCCAAATTGGTACGGCAAATTTCATAGATCCTGCTGTGACTATTAAAGTGGAAGATGGTATAAATAATTACCTGGAAAGACACGGATGTAAGTCTGTAAAGGAAATAATTGGTGCGCTTGAGGTATAATTGAAAACATACAATAACCCTTCGCATTAAGTCTGCAAGAAAAATGCTATTTCTCTTTTAAATAAAGAAAGGATAAACAGGCAGGTAGTGGCAGATGAAAAAGAAGTTCGTGTTTAGAGGAATTGTCTACGGACAGAATCTTTAGATTGAAGATAAAATAAAAACGACGGTGAGGATTTACGTAATCTTCACCGTCGTTTTTATTTACACTTTATTTTACTCCCCTAATAGGTCGGGACGAAGTTTTCTGGTGCGTTCCAGGGACTGTTGCAGTTCCCATTCTTTGATCTTTGCTTCATGCCCGGATAATAGAATATCGGGAACTTTCCAGCCTTTATAATCAGCAGGTCGTGTATATACAGGTGCTGCCAGCAAATTATCCTGGAAAGAATCGGAAAGTGCGGATTGTTCATCGGAGATGACTCCGGGAATGATACGTACGATAGCATCTGCCATCACTGCTGCCGCTAGTTCTCCTCCTGTTAATACATAATCGCCGATACTGATTTCTTTAGTAATCAGATGTTCGCGAATACGGTAATCGATGCCTTTAAAGTGTCCGCAAAGAATAATGAGATTCTGTGCCAGAGAGAGAGTGTTGGCCATCGGTTGGTTGAATTGTTCTCCGTCAGGGGTCGTGAAGATAACTTCATCGTAGTCACGTTCTGCCTTTAGAGCATTGATGCAGCGTTCGATAGGTTCTATTTTCATCACCATTCCGGCAAATCCTCCAAAAGGATAATCATCGACACGACGATATTTATCTTCGGTGTAATCACGTAAATTGTGAATGTGTATTTCTGCAAGTCCTTTATCTTGAGCTCGTTTCATGATAGAACAATTGAAGAAACCTTCAATCATTTCGGGTAAAACTGTTATAATATCAATGCGCATAATCTTTTAATTTTTCGCAAAAGTACAAATATTCAAAGATAAACATGTATTTTTGCCTTAAACAATCGAAGAAATATGGATATAAAAGAAAAAATAGAGGAATTGCGTGCCGAACTTCATCGGCATAATTATAATTATTATGTGTTGAATGCTCCTGAAATCTCGGATAAAGAGTTTGACGATAAGATGCGTGAACTTCAGGATCTGGAACAAGCACATCCGGAATATAAAGATGAAAATTCACCCACTATGCGCGTGGGGAGCGACTTGAACAAGAATTTTACGCAAGTGGCTCATAAATATCCTATGCTGTCATTGGCAAATACATATTCGGAAGCGGAAGTGACGGACTTCTACGATCGTGTCCGTAAAGCGCTAAATGAGGATTTCGAGATTTGTTGTGAAATGAAATATGACGGTACTTCTATTTCGTTGACCTATGAAAATGGGAAGTTGGTTCGTGCCGTCACCCGTGGAGATGGAGAAAAAGGCGATGATGTGACGGATAATGTGAAAACAATCCGTTCTATCCCGCTTGTATTACATGGTGATAATTATCCCGCTTCTTTTGAGATACGTGGGGAAATTCTTATGCCATGGGAAGTGTTTGAAGAGTTGAATCGGGAAAAAGAGGCACGTGAAGAACCGCTTTTTGCCAATCCAAGAAATGCGGCGTCCGGTACATTGAAGTTGCAAAATTCTTCTATTGTAGCTTCTCGCAAGCTGGATGCTTATTTATATTATTTATTGGGAGATAATCTGCCTTGTGACGGACATTATGAAAATCTTCAGGAAGCGGCAAAATGGGGCTTTAAAATCTCTGATTTGACGCGTAAGTGCCAGACATTGGAGGAGGTCTTTGAATTTATCAACTATTGGGATGTAGAACGTAAAAATCTACCGGTTGCCACTGATGGGATTGTTTTGAAGGTGAACAGTTTGAGACAACAGAAAAATTTGGGTTTTACGGCTAAGTCTCCTCGATGGGCTATTGCCTATAAATTCCAGGCAGAACGTGCATTGACCCGATTGAATAAGGTGACCTATCAAGTAGGAAGAACCGGAGCAGTCACTCCGGTAGCTAATCTGGACCCTGTACAGCTTTCGGGAACTGTCGTAAAACGTGCATCCTTACATAATGCGGATATCATCGAAGGACTTGATTTGCATATCGGAGACATGGTTTATGTGGAAAAAGGTGGTGAAATTATTCCTAAGATTACGGGAGTAGATAAAGATGCACGTAGTTTTATGCTTGGGGAGAAGGTTCGATTCATCGTCAATTGTCCCGAATGTGGTAGTAAATTAGTCAGGTATGAAGGGGAAGCCGCTCATTATTGCCCTAATGAAACAGCGTGTCCTCCTCAAATCAAAGGCAAAATCGAGCATTTTATTAGTCGAAAGGCTATGAATATTGATGGATTGGGACCGGAAACCGTGGATATGTTTTATCGCTTGGGGTTAATTAGAAATACGGCCGACTTATATAAACTCACAGCTGATGATATCAAAGGTTTGGATCGTATGGGAGAAAAATCGGCGGAGAACATTGTAACGGGGATTGCACAAAGTAAAACCGTTCCTTTCGAACGTGTTATTTTTGCTTTGGGAATTCGTTTTGTTGGTGAGACTGTGGCCAAAAAGATAGCAAAATCGTTTGAGAATATAGATGATCTGCAACAGGCAGATCTTGAAAAATTGGTAAGTATCGATGAAATCGGAGAAAAAATAGCCCAGAGTATACTTGCATATTTTGCGAATGAGTCTAATCGTGAGTTAGTTGCCAAGCTAAAAGAGGCCGGACTGCAGCTTTATCGCACCGAAGAAGATTTAAGCGGATATACGGATAAGTTAGCGGGCCAGTCTATCGTTATCAGCGGTGTGTTTGTTCATCATTCACGTGACGAATATAAAGAGCTTATCGAGAAAAACGGAGGGAAAAATGTAGGAAGCATTTCTGCGAAAACAAGTTTTATACTGGCTGGGGACAATATGGGACCTGCAAAGCTTGAAAAAGCAAAAAAACTTGGAATAACCATATTAAGCGAAGACGAATTTCTGAAACTTATATCGTAAGATAAGAAAAATATTCGTACTTTTGCGGCTAAATAAATTAGAGATTATAATTAAAACTCATGATACAGACTAAATTGAAAGGAATGGGGGTAGCACTGATTACTCCTTTCAAAGAGGATGAGAGCGTTGACTATGACGCGTTGATGCGTATGGTGGACTATCTATTACAGAATAATGCGGATTTCTTGTGTGTGCTGGGGACTACAGCTGAAACACCGACTCTGACCGAGGAAGAAAAGAAAACTATAAAAAAGATGGTAATTGACCGCGTTAACGGAAGAATTCCTATTCTGTTGGGTGTAGGTGGTAATAATACTCGTGCTATTGTAGAAACATTGAAAAATGATGATTTCACAGGAGTTGATGCCATATTGTCTGTTGTGCCGTATTATAATAAACCTTCTCAAGAAGGTATTTATCAGCATTATAAAGCGATTGCGGAAGCTACGGAGCTCCCCATCGTATTGTATAATGTTCCGGGACGTACGGGGGTAAATATGACTGCTGAAACTACTTTGCGGATTGCCCGCGATTTTAAGAATGTAGTTGCTATTAAAGAAGCATCCGGCAATATTACGCAAATGGATGATATTATTAAAAATAAACCGGAAAATTTCAATGTAATCTCCGGAGATGATGGTATAACCTTTCCGCTTATTACATTGGGAGCCGTTGGTGTGATTTCAGTAATCGGTAATGCTTTTCCTCGTGAATTTAGCCGTATGACGCGCCTGGCGCTTCAAGGAGACTTTGCCAATGCATTAACCATTCACCATCGATTCACGGAATTATTCAATTTATTGTTTGTTGATGGAAATCCGGCAGGAGTAAAATCAATGTTGAATGCCATGGGTATGATCGAGAATAAACTTCGGTTGCCACTAGTTCCTACTCGCATTACCACATTTGAGGCAATACGCAAGGTTTTGAATGAGTTGAATATTAAATGTTGATGCCTTCTTCAGCGAGGAATTCATAATAAACATCTAAGTGTTTAAAATAAATATCCCAATGACTGAATTCAATCATTGGGATATTTATTTTAAACCAGCCAATGATTTATTTTAAGACAGCCGCTGTCTATTGTGAAAGGGTTATATTTCTTATTAATTACGTTTTTCGATACAGGTTTTTCACCTTCCTAAAGCATAGCTTTAGGGAACGGATAGCTACGCTTTAGCCTATCTAAAGCATAGCTATTTGAGGGCTTGATAAGAAATTCTAATAGCCATTGTGACATATTTCATTTCCAAAGTAAGCGTCTCCGCGATTCTATATAGTGTATTAAAATAAAAAGGCTAATGATCCCTTTTTAGTCATTAGCCTTTTCCCATCTGTCAGGAAGCAGTTCCCTGTATTTTTCAATTGGTGTGTTCGGTTGCCATTCGGCTGTTCTGTTTATCACATCCGTGAGATACTCAAATAGATTCACTTTATGCATCCTACAAGTGAGTGCTATCGTATAGAGTATGGCGCCTCGTTCGGCCCCCTTATGGCTGCCGAAGAACAATGAGTTTTTTCTTGATAAGGATATGTACCGGTTCATCCGTTCAACCATATTGTTGTCCAGATAAGTGTCACCATAATTAAAGATGTCCACCACTGCATTCCACTCATTGCGAAGATAGGTAATGGCTTCCTGCAGTTCGCTCTTAGGTAATAAATCCCCCCGTTCTTCTATTTCATCAAGCACATCTTTTATTTCTCCGAGTATGTCCGGCGCATACTTTTTTCGATGCATAAGATTCTGTTCTACCGTCCATCCCTCAACCCCAACTTTATGCTTATGCTCGTTTTGATAAAGTGCGTTTATCAGCTCCACGATCCTTTTTGCATCCGGGTCCTTCTCACCGCAATCTATAAATTTCCGTTTTATATGTTGCAAGCACGGGATGC
>ERZ781274.35-NODE-35-length-143716-cov-5.335944_pt1 | contig 143716 bp, 129 predicted proteins | sample MGYA00375852_ERZ781274 | MGnify/ENA primary metagenome ERZ781274 (study PRJEB29790, sample SAMN03653692) | human gut metagenome | host: Homo sapiens | place: USA: Dallas, Texas | collected 2013-07-09 | study: EMG produced TPA metagenomics assembly of the Gut...
CCCCCACTCGGAAGATCTGTCACTGCGAGGTGGCGCGCATCGAGTCCTTGACCTGATTGCGGACGATCCAATTCACTGGAAGGATCAAGCGATCACCCTTCCCTAAGCAATTTTCACAGGCCCCACATAGCTATCCGGCAAGCGATAGCAAGGCTGCTGTGTTGCAATGAAAACATGTGCGGAATTGTTGGACACGTTGCATGCCAGGCCTCTCAGAGGAGCCGTCAGGTCGTTCTTGATGGGCTTTCACGCCTGGAATACCGCGGTTACGACTCCGCGGGAATTGCCTTGGCAAGCCCGGGGAAGCTGAATGTCATCAAGGCCGTCGGAAAGCTGGTTAACCTGCGCGAGGCCGTTGATCAGGATGCGCCCGCTGATGCTTTCGCTGGGATCGGACACACACGATGGGCAACCCACGGTCGCCCAACCGTTGCGAATGCACACCCACATATCAGTCCCGATGGACGTTTTGCATTGGTCCACAACGGGATTATCGAAAATGCCGATAACCTGCGCGCCCAGTTGCGCGCGCAAGGCGCGGTTTTCGCCTCGGAAACCGATACGGAAGTGGTCGTGCACCTGCTTGCACACGCCTACGACCAGGCGGATCCGGCCTCGTACACGGGTGAAGTCGCGCAGCTCAGCGGCACTGACGAGGCCGTCGCGCGCCGACTGGTCGTCGCCATGCGTGAAGTGACCGCGAAGCTTGAGGGAACTTTCACTCTGCTCGCACTGTCCACCGAATCTCCCAATGTCATCGTTGCCGCGCGTAGATCATCGCCACTGGTTATTGGCTTGGGCGAGGGAGAGAACTTCCTCGGCTCGGATGTGCTGGCATTTATCGAGCACACAAATCGCGCGGTAGAAATCGGGCAAGACCAGCTGGTTGTCGTGAGCGCTTCCGCTGTAACGGTCATCGGTGCAGATGGACACCCGCTTCCCCTCAAGGAATATGAAGTCGATTTTTCGGCGGATCGTGCAACCAAGGGCGGATGGCCAACCTTCATGGAGAAGGAAATCCACGAGCAACCTCGAGGAGTTGCGGATACTTTGGCTGATCGTCTGGATTCCCACGAGCACCTGGCATTGGATGAAGTTCGAATCCCAGAACACGTGCTTCGCGGAATCGACAAGATCATCATGATTGGTTGCGGGACAGCTTCTTATGCGGGACAGGTCGCCCGTTACGCGATCGAACACTGGTGCCGAATTCCCGTCGAAGTCGAGCTCTCCAGCGAATTCCGCTACCGCGATCCGGTCGTTGGCGAGAAGACCTTAGTTGTTGCAATCTCTCAGTCTGGCGAAACGATGGATACCATCCAAGCGATTCGCCACGCGCGCGAACAGGGCGCGAAGGTCGTCGCGATTGTCAATACTCCTGGCTCGACCATCTCGCGCGAATCGGATGCCGTGATTTTGACCCATGCGGGACCTGAAATCGCAGTTGCCTCAACAAAGGCCTTCACATCGCAGGTCACTGCCTGCTTCATCCTCGGTCTGTATTTGGCGCAGGTTCGCGGAAACAAGTACGCCGACGAAATCGCCGACTACATGGAGAAGCTCGCCCGCGTGCCCGAGGCGATTCAGAAGGTTTTGGATAGTGGGGAGAGTATTCGCCAGTTCGCCCGCACGATGAAGGATGCGACCTCGGTGATCTACTTGGGTCGTCACGTGGGTTACCCCGTCGCACTTGAGGGTGCGCTCAAGCTCAAGGAAATCTGCTACATCCACGCAGAGGGTTTCGCGGCCGGCGAGCTCAAGCACGGGCCGATCGCTCTGGTGGATGAAGGCCAGCCGGTTGTGGTCATTGTGCCAACTCCGCGCCGCCCCGAACTGCACGCGAAGGTCTTGGCGAACATCCAAGAGGTCCGTGCGCGCGGAGCCCGAACCATTGTCATTGCAGAGGAAGGCGACGCATCGGTTGATGAGTTCGCAGAAGTTGTCTTCCGCGTTCCCCCGGTTCCAACGCTGTATGCGCCACTGCTGACAATTGTTCCGCTGCAGATTTTTGCGTGTGAGCTTGCTGCGGCGAAGGGGCTGGATGTTGATCAGCCGCGAAACCTGGCCAAGTCCGTCACCGTGGAGTAGGTCGAAGACTATCGTTCCGTCGATGCTCAGATAGACGAGACGGAGGTTGGCAGAACCCGGGGGCACTCACGATTTTGGGGGCACTCACGATTTGGTGAGTGCCCCATCTTAGGGAGTGCCCGCTCTTAGCCTTCGCGAGATTTCACCTGTGCCGCAACGCACGCACTTACTGAAGATCACATGCCTTGTAGACGTGGGTCAGCATCGCAAGGCGTTCTTCCAAGCTTGCGTCCTTGGGCACGCACATCTTCGCGCCCAGATAGTTGCATCCACCTTCGATCGCGGCCTGTGCGCAGCGCTTAATTTCTGCGTCGCTCATGAGCGATGCTGGTTCATCGCTCTGGCCGGGCAGGTGCCCATCAACCCACGAATAGCCGTACTGAGTTTCCTCGGGACCTGCGCCAGAGAAGACAACACCATCCAGCACCCCGCGTTTTCCGGCTGCAACGATGTGATCGTAGGCAGCATCGGCACTGCGTTCTTCTAGAACGGAGCGTCCCCAGTTAATCAGGACACCGACCTCGAATTCCGCAGCAATCTGAATTTCTTCTTCGATCGAGAGGAATCCTTTTTCTGGCTTTTGCTCTGGAATGAAGCGATCACAGTGCTCAATGACCAGCCGAGCTCCGTACCAGTCCCATTCGCGCAGAACTTCCAACGAACGTCGGAATGCATCCCCGTCTGCGGTTCGCGTGGGAGCCGAGTGCACCTCGATGCGCGTCACCACATTGCGGTCGGCATGCTCGCACAGCTTGCCCAGGTCCTCGCGCAGCTGGCGGGTGAAAGCCAGCGCGGCCTCGCGACCCTCCCGATCTGGCGAGGCCAAGCCGAAGTTCGCGTCCTTCCCGACGTTTTGCATGGTGCCGGGGATGGCGGTGACGGTATTGAAATCCCAGTTCGCGGCGAGCAAGCCGGCGAGAAGTTCATTGTCGGTGGCAATCTGTCCGGGATATGGCATTTCGAGACCGTTGATCCACGGCTGCTGAGCGAGAAGTTTGTAGTAGTCCTCTTGCAGCTCCAACGCTGGATGCGAGGCATAGGCTCCGATAATGAATGGGATTGTCATTGTGATCATCCTTCTGTGGTGATGTCGCCGTCGTGGGGACACGCACTGATAAGTCTGACAGGTCGAGCTGCAAAACGCAGCATATTCATCAGACAAATCTACCCTCAGAAAAGACCTGCATCAAACTCCTCATCCAGCCTCGATCCAGCTCTTTCAAATATGAAAAACGATAGACTCAGTCCATGGACCGCGATGAACTGATTCAACGCACATTCCCCTATCTTTTGAAGCGCCTGGAAGACGCTGGCATCAATGCGACTCCCGAAGTCGACCCCCAAACAAACGGCTACATTCTGACCGTCGACACCATGCGCTTCAACGTTGAAAACCTTCTGTCAGATCTATCGCGCTGCGACCCAGCCCAGCACCAGGAACGAATCGAACGCTGGGTTGCCTTCATGATCGAAACTCTGCGGATGCCCGAGTACTCGCTTAATGATCCCGACGAGCTTCGCCGACGAATTCGCACCCGCATCATCCGGGGCGGACAGAGCTCAGATCTGCCCATCACCTACATTCGCCCATTCACTGCCGGATTAGCCAAAGCGCTCTATCTGGATTTCCCAAACAGCGTGTCATTGGTGACGGATCAAAGTCTTGCTCGCTACCCGCTTTCGGTCGACGAACTCTTCTACTACGGCCAGATCAACACCGATAATGAGCCAATCGACACCAAGCAACAAGTGGGTCCGTTCACCGAACTTCTGGGAGAATCACCATTCATTGCCGGCAAGGCGGCAAACATCGGTGCCTTGGTAAGCAATCTCCAAATTGACGCTCCCCACGGTTTGTTCTTCGCTATTCCGCAACGATCCGTCCTGCTCTATGCGCCCATCGATCCGGAAGACATCTCACGACAGATACTCCAGATGGCCGACTACATGCGCTTCGCGGTCATGGAAGAATTCGGCAATAACAACGGTTTCGCGATCAGTCGCGATATCTTCTACTGCCTACCCACCGGAGAATTCGGCCCGATTACCCAGGGTGACAATCCCGAACTTCACGAGCTTTTCAGCAATCCAAAGATCGACTTTGAGACCTTTATGGGACTTGTAGAAAAGTACCTGTATGTACCCGAAAGTTTCGTCCAGCGTTTCCTCGCGAAGTAAAAGACGAACGGAAGTAAGCCACACACAGACGGCGCGCAGCATGGCAGGCGCATCTCCACATGTCTCGAAGTGATGCGCGCCGCCTTTCATACTTCGGTTTGACTTCTGCGTCCTCATTCCCTAAAGTTTCCACGTACGCGCGAGTGGCGGAATAGGCAGACGCGCACGGTTCAGGTCCGTGTCCTAGTGATAGGGTGGGGGTTCAACTCCCCCCTCGCGCACGTAGTAAGGACCCAGCGAAAGCTGGGTCCTTTTGTTTTACCTGCCGAGGCCTAGCCCCCTGATGCGCAAAGCAGGGGTATTGCGCACTTTGCTTAACTAAGGCGGCACCTTACTTAACCAAACTGTGAGGCCGGCTGACGCCCTCAAGCGCCAACCAGCCTCGTAAAATCAGCAGTTCAGTCCTGCTCGACACCCGCAAGGAGCTCGCGCACCCAAGTTCGCGCGCGACGGTAATCCTCGTCATCTTGGGGGACATCCGCGCTATTGACAGTCGAGCTGGGGTACGAACCCATGAATCGCACATCCGGAGACACTCGATACAGCCCGCGCAGTGCCGCCTGAATATGTTCCTGAGCGATGTGTCCAACCATGTCGATCGAGAAGGTATAGGCACCCAAACCATCACCACTGGGACGCGATTCGATTCGCGACAGGTCGACGTCGTGCACCGAGAACTGCTCAAGCAAACGCATCAGTGATCCCGCTTGGTTCACAGGCAGCGCAACTTGAATCGTCGTCTTGTCATGTCCGGTCGGGGCTGTCAGGGCCCCTTCAATCGGCCTTCTCACGCAGACAAAACGCGTGATCGCACCCGGGTTATCCGCAACATCCGTGAACAGCGATTCCAAACCGTAACGGTCCACCGAAGTCGCATTGCACAGAACCGCGTCAAAGGCGCCTTCTCCCGCACCCAAGGTCTCAGCCGCGGCAGCAGTCGAGGTCGTGGGGACGTGAACAACGCCGGGGAAGGTTTCCTCAGCCCAGTTTCGACACTGTGCCCACGCGTGCGGGTGGGTTCCAATCTTGCGAATATCCGATACCTGGGTTCCCGACCGAACAGCCAGGTGGAAGGTAATCGGCACCAGCATTTCCGCACGGATCACCAGCTGAGGGTAGTCCGCCAGCGCATCGAGCGTTGCATTAACGCCACCTTCGATGGAGTTCTCAATGGGTACGACTGCCCAGTCTGCCCTCCCCTCGCGCACGGCCTTCATCGCCAAAGGCGGAGAGGTTAGCGGGATGAGTTCTGCCTCTTCGGGAGCAACTTGGCGTAGGGCCTGCTCAGTGAAGGTTCCAAATGGGCCAAGAAATGCGATTCGCAAGGTGCTCACTCGGAACGATCCTCCTGCGCGGATGCGAGATTCTCGGTCGCGTCCTTGGCTTGGGCACCGCCATTACGCTTCTGCCCAATGATTTCCAGGATCACGGGCAAAACCGAAACCAGAATAATGACGCCCAAGATCAGCGTGAGGTTGTCGTGAACGAAGGGGACATTGCCCAGCAGCGAACCGACAATAATGAAGCCGGCGCCCCACAGCAGTGCACCCAGGGTATTAAACAGCAAGAATTTGCTGTAGGGGTAACGCGCGATTCCTGCGGCCAGCGGAATGAAGGTTCGCACGAAGGGAATGAAACGACCAATCACCAGCGAACGACCGCCGTAATCACGGAAGTAGTGCTCGGCCTTCTCCAAGTGCTCGGTCTTCAGTACTCGCGCATCCGGCTTGAAGAGCTTGCGCCCCCACTTCGCACCTAGGAAGTAACCAATTTGCGCGCCAATAAAGGCTGCAACAACAACCATGATGATCAGGGTTGGCAGGTGCAGGCCCAGTCGATCGTGCAGCAAACCTGCCGTGAAGAGCAGAGATTCTCCGGGAAGAACCGGGAAAAGGACACCCGACTCAATGAGGACGATGAGCATCGTCCCCCACAGAACCCACGGTCCCATTGCGACCAGCAGGCTTTCGGGGTCTTTAAACCAGTTAATGAAGGTGTCAAGCCCTGAGGCGTTCACCAAGATGGCGTTCAGCATGCAGAATTCCTTCAATTGGGTACAACGAATGACAAAGTGCACGGCATGTTACTTAAGTCAACCCTACCGGTCTTTACACAACAGATAGGATGTCATCCATGGAGAATTCCGAGGAACTGGTCACGTCTGGCACACCCGAGGTCCCCACGACCTCTGTGGAACCACCGGTGGATCCCGCTGAATCCGAGTTTGAGGATGCACCTGAATCGACTGCACCCACTTCCTCGCGCTCTCGGCTTCCCGAACCCGTTTTCTTCGCCGATCGTCTACTTTCCCGTCGTCGGCGCCGGGCCGATCTCTACGAGGCCATCATGTGCCTTGTGGGAATTGTCCTTGTGTGGGGCCTGGGATTCGTCGCCTCTTCAACCACAGAAGGCGTCGCGCAAGACGTTCTACGTGTCACGGTGATCCGCGATCTCCTCCTGATGCCCCTATCGCTCTTGGAGGGCCTGACCATCTTGGTCACCCCCATCGCCGTCATCGGGATGCTGCTTTTCCGCCGACAGGTCTCCACCGCCATCGAAGCTCTCGCCACCTCCATGATCGCTGGCGTGGCCTCGTATGTGATCTTGCTGGGACTTCGCCAACTTCCTGAAACCATCACCGGCCCACTCAGGGTCACAAACGTGGAAAACGGACAGACGGCCTCGCACATCGCGATCAACCTGGTCGCAATCGCTCTCATTGCCCTCTTCACAGCCGCGGGTGAATCCGAAGCACTTCGTTCAGTCCGCTGGTCCTACTGGGCTCTGGGCATCATCATCGTCATCTGGGTACTTCGCGGGCAGCTCACTCTTCCATCCGCGTTAATTTCCGTTCTTCTTGGTCGCACTTTTGGCGTCTCATCGCGTTTCTTCTTGGGCTTCCAAGACCGCAGCGCCTCGGGCGGCCAGATTGTGAAGGCGCTGCTCTCGATCCGGATTATTCCCTCACGCGTCATCCGCACAGACCTTCTTCCCGCCGGAGTCACGCTGGATACATGGACTGTTTCGGAAACACCACACGGTCACTTCCGCATGGAGACCACTGAAGCTGATTCAGCGGAATACACGATTGCCCGCCGCCCACCGGTCGACGGAAACCGCCACTACCAGGTCTGGGATACCTACGGCGTTCCCTACGAAATCACCATTTTGGATCCGGGCCGCGGTATGGCCGGCACACTCTTAGAAGTATGGAACAACGTTCGCCTGCGCGGGATTTCTCGCTGGGTTTCCCCCTCGGTGAAAGCAGCTGCAGAGCGTTCCATGCTGACCGCTATTTCAGCTAAACGTTCCGGTGTTCACTTGCCTGAACCCATGGGTATCGCTCAAGCCGGCGACTCGATCATGACAGCGATGCGAGCCCTTCCCCCGACAGCCTCCCTCAAAGATCTGGCCGACACCGACGCACTGAGCGATGACATTCTTGATCAGGCGTGGAAGCAACTCCTTTTGGCGCACTCTCACGCAATCAGCCATCGCCACATCGCCCCTTCCTCTGTCGTGCTCGACCAGTCCTCACAGGTCTGGCTGATCCACTGGGATGAAGGCGAGGTTGCAACTACTGAGCTCAACCAACGCATCGATATCGCTCAGCTCCTCACCCTGCTTGCCATCTATGCTGGGCCCGAACGAGCTCTGGCCTCGGCACGGCGAAACCTCAGCGAGGCGGAATTGGTCGCCTGCGCGCCGGTCCTTCAAAAGCCGGTCCTTCCTTCCGAGGTTTCCTCCACTCTTCGACGCAGCGATCTTCTGGATCGCCTTCGCGAGGCGATCGTCGCCGACACCCCGCAAGAATCCGTTCAGCCCGCAAACCTTCAGCGCTTCGCACCCAGGACAATGATTACCTTCGGCGTTCTGGCAGTTGCGGTTGTCGTGTTGATGGGTTCGCTCAACTTCTCCGATATCGTCGCTGCAGTGAAGCAGGCAAGCCCCATTTGGATCGCTGTCGCTTTCGCCTTCGCCGCAACAACCTGGGTTGGAGGAGCCGTCCCCTTGGTCGCTTTCAGCCAAGAGAAGGTCAAATTTGGCGACGCCATCTTGGCTCAGATCGCAGCCTCGATTATCACCCTGGTCGCTCCCGCTGGAATCGGTCCGGCGGCGCTCAACCTGCGTTTCCTGACAAAGCAGAAGATGTCGACGGCAGCTGCCGTCACTACCGTTACTCTGCAACAGATTTCCCAGTTCCTAGTGACCGTTTCATTGTTGGTCATCGTGCTGTTCTTCTCGGGTTCGTCGCTTTCGGTTTCGCTCCCCTACGGCGCGATTATTGCCGGAACTGCAGTCGTGGCCGTGATTGTCATCGTGTGCATTTCGATTCCGAAGATCCGAAAGTTCATCTGGTCGAAGATTGAGCCGACATGGAAGCAGGTGTATCCGCGTCTTCTGTGGGTTGCCGGTCAGCCTCAGCGCCTTCTCGCAGTGCTCGGTGGCAACTTGCTCATGAACATCGGTTTCGTTGGAGCATTCTGGGCTTCCTTGACCGCAATGGGCGGGTCGCTGAACTTGGTGACGCTCTCCATCACCTACTTGGCCTCGAACTCGCTGGGTTCTGTCGTTCCCTCCCCCGGCGGCATCGGCCCGGTCGAGGCCGCACTCACCGGTGGTCTTCAAGTTGCCGGAATCGCCGTGTCCATGGCTCTTCCGACCGCGATCATCTACCGTCTGGTGACCTTCTACGGCCGCGCTCCCTTCGGTTGGGTGGCCCTGAAGATCATGCAGAAGCGAAACCTGATCTGATCCCTGCAGACTTTGCCGCATATCTACAGTGACATGCGGCAGCCAGTAACGGTCGGAAAGCTTAAGTTTTTCTACTGACGTTCCGAACGTGAGAGATTGTCGCGGATTGCTTGGCCGATCTTTTCGTGGGTATCATCCTGAATCCACCGTGAATCCAAGCCAAAGTGCGATCCCGCGTTTTTCTCATCCTCGCGAAGCCCTAAAATCGCTTCCCACAGCGGAATGAGTTCTTCGTGATAGGTATGTCCATGACCACCCGGAGCTGTACCCGCAACCGGCATATCGACGAGGACCTGAATGTAGGTCGCACCTCGCGTGTATTGCATATGGGGACTGACATCCCCATCAACCTTTTCTGAAATCCAGTCGGGCTTATGCCACACTAACTCCGAATTCCACCAAACGACTGGATCAGAAGGATGCTGAGCATAGACAACCCTGGGATAGTTCCAATCGCCGAGTTCGCGACCGTAAACATCTGCCCATAGATTCTCTGGAACATTCACGAAACGTACGTGGCGGCCATTTGCAACGACGGGCGCAACCTCGGGACTGCCTCGGTGACGGATGGCAGTCAGTTCAGCGTGCATCGGCGTAAATGCAGGAGTTCCCACCCAGAGCGCACCGTCGGTCCGACTTAAAACATCGACAATTCCCGAGAAGACATGTTGCGAGGCGTAAGCGCCTAAAGATTCTCCACAGGCGAAAAGTGCTGGCCTACGGTCTTCCGGAATCTCATCGACCGCACGACGAATCGTTTCAAAGAGAATGACCGCTGCTTCTTCAGAAACATCCAGATCCGTCAGGAAGTTAATCGAGGAGGGAACGAAGGAATACTGCATCGAAGCCGTCGCACAATTCCCACGAGTCAAGTACTCCAGGGGTTGAACCTGCCATTCATCAACCCATCCAGATCCCGTCGAAGTAGCAATCAAGATGACAGCGCGATCAAAAGCACCCGTCCGATGCAATTCTTCGACAACAAGGTCAGCGGCACTTTGCAGGCTCTGCCCTTCTTCTGGCATCCCCGCATACACGCGAATGGGCTCCATAGCCGAGCAACCCGTGACGGCCTCGATATCGGCGCGGCTAGGGCCTCGACCAAGAAAAACGCGACCCTGTCCGCCCACGGCACGCCAGGAGGAGTGCGACTGCGGCGAACCCGAACGCTCAGGCACCTGGGGCTGGACAATCCCCTTCGCCGTGCGGTTATTCATCTTTCGCGCATGACGGGTGAAGAAGTTAATACCCAGCTTCAGCAGGACCTGCGAGGTCAAGGCGTACACAATGACAACAAGAATGAGCAGGGAAAGAGCCAGCGCGAAGACCATATGCATCCATTGGCTCAGAACAATCACAATCGCCCGGCCAATCCACTGAAGTCCCCAGGCAACCCCGAGCAAAGCCAGCATCAAGAGGAAGGCGCAGAAAGTCCCCAGCAGGTATTCCCCCAAGGTCTCACCGCGCATTCCGACCAGATGATTGGCACGCTTGCGCTCGCGATAGGACTGGAGCAACCAGCGCAGGAACCACAAGAAGAACCCCAGCAGTAGTACAGCCCTGAAAGCAATCGATACCGATTGCGGAGCGGTAATCTCAACACCAAGCCTTGGCACAACCAAGGCATAGAAGCGCTGGATCGTCAGTCCAACGATGTAACCAACAGCCGAGAGAACGCCCGAGGCGACCGCGTGCCACTGCCACGAACGGGCAAGAAGAGAAGGCGAAACGGATACTCCGTACATCACCAGCGCGCCGACGACGCCGATTAGTGAAATATCCATAACACCTCCTCTGAATATGTCTTATTCTGCCCGATCTGCAACCCAGACGAGCGTGAAATAGGGCAGTTTCACAGTGGAGTGAGGCTCAAAGCCCAGGTGTTCATAGAGGTACCAGCGCAGATTCTCTTGCATTTTTTCGCGCCCCTCAGCGCTGGAGCGCAAGTAGGACGAGCGCGTTGTCCCCAGCTCCATAATGGCTTCGGGGGTCATGGAATCATTCCAATCGAAACGATTCAATACCGGTTGGGACCAGTGCTCTCCCACGGTCGGAGGACGGTCGGGACGGTGAACATCACCCGAACGCATAATCCTCGTGAGCCTGTGGACCCATGGAATTGTCACATCCAGTTGATTCCACACAATCATCAGCTGCCCACCGGGACACACAATTCGATGCATTTCTTGCCCCGCCGCCTGCGGATCCACCCAATGCCACGATTGTGCGAACACGGCGCGGTCAACACTCGCATCCTTCAGCCCGGTTACTTCAGCGCAGGCATCAACGACCTGCAGGTTCTGATCGTGTCCCAGGAGCTCCACCAGTTGTTCGCGCATTGCCTGAGCTGGCTCAACTGCGATCACCTTCGCCCCGCGCCGAAGAAGCTCCGCGGTCAGTTTTCCCGTTCCCGCACCGACATCCGCGATGGTGATTTCTGAGGCCTTCTCCCCCGCAAGAATCGTATCGATCGCCTCGCGCGGGTAGCTTGGGCGAACAGCACCATAGGAATCTGTCGCGTGTTGAAAGGGATTGGTCACGAGTGAAGCCTAGTGGATTGTCCCCCGAGATGCCCGGACCTGAACCCGCTGCCCCAGAGAAGGGATTGGATGGCCGAAGGGAACCCGCATCAACTCTGGCTCGGCACTCGAAGAGGATTCCAGCTGAACGGGAAGCACAGAGAATCCTCGTCCGCGGCTCTGCACAGTGCCGCACACAACCGCCCAGAGCTCGCCCTCTTCGCCGGCAAGCTCCAGTTCTTCCTTCTCGACTCCCAAAAAACGCGCAACTTCCATGTCTCCCGGGTCCTCCCACACGGCCTCGGGACTATCAAGGCGACGAAGGTGCCCGGCGATCATCACGCCAATCTGATCGGCAACGGTAAAAGCCTCATCCTGGTCGTGAGTGACGTAGATGCTCGTGATCCCTTCGCCCGTGATGATTTCACGCAATTCGATCGACAAACTTTCACGCATGGAACGATCCAGCGCCGAAAGCGGTTCATCCAAGAGAAGGAGACGAGGCCTCGGGGCCAAGGCGCGAGCCAGCGCCACTCGCTGCGCCTGCCCTCCCGAAAGGGAATCGATACTCCGCGGGCCAAAACCTTCCAAACCGACAATCTCTAAAACCTCTGCGACACGCGCAGAGCGCTCGGCTGCAGGAAGACCGCGCAGGCCGTAGGCGACATTTCCTTCGACACTGCGATGAGGGAAGAGCTGTCCGTCTTGGAACATCAAGCCAAAACCGCGCCGATACGTAGGAGTGCGAAGAATTGAGAGTCCAGCCCATTGGATATCGCCTTGCTGAGGGCGTTCGAGGCCCGCGATTGCGCGTAACAGGGTCGACTTCCCGCATCCACTTGGGCCTAGAAGCGCGGTGATCTGGCCGGACTTAAGAGAAAAAGAGACACCATCGACCGCGCGGAAAGAACCGTAATCAACGCTCACATCGATGCACTCTAAAGCCGTCGAATCGGTCATAGCCTGTCTCCAATCTCTGCAGGACGCAGCCATTCCATACAGGTAATCAGCAGTGCACACACTGCGGCAAGAAGAACACAAGAAGCCATCGCCACGCCCTGATCGAGGGCATCAGGGCGCGAAATCAAACGGTAGATGACCACGGGAAGCGTGACTGCATCCCCCTTAGCAAGGAAAGAGGTCGCGCCAAATTCACCCAATGACGTCGCAATCGCAAAACCCGCAGCGATACCCACGGAGCGCACCAAGACCGGACCATCAATTGTTGCCAAAACTCGAGAATCGCTGGCGCCCAAACTTGCCGCGGCTTCGCGGAGTCGGGGGTTAATTGCTCGCAAAGAGGGCGCGATCAGGCGGACAACCAGAGGAAGTGCAACGACGGCCTGTGCGCAGGGCACCAGGATCCAGGAACTGCGCAGATCCAGAGGCGGGCGATTCATGGTGATGAGGAATCCAAAACCAACCGTCACGGCGGATACGCCCAAAGGAAGCATGAAGACGCTTTCCACCACAGCTAACGCGCTTCGTCCCACTCGCGAACGGGGATGACGCGTGACAAGAAGAACCACGCAAACGCCCACGCTCAAAGCGATAGCCATTGCGACTAGGGCGACAAGAAGCGAATGTCCCAAAGCCTGCAGGGGTGAGACACGAAGAGCTGGGGTGAAGGAAGAGTCGGCCAACATCGCGTAGTGCTCAAAGGTTAAACGGCCTCGTCGATGAAGGGAACGCCACACCAGTGCGGCCAAAGGCAGAAGGACGAGCACGCAGATAACAAAACCGCTGAAGATTAGCGCCCACAGATCTCCCGCGCTCACGGACTTCTCTGCCCGAGGCGCACCCAAGGTTGCCGCATTCTTCCCACGCCTGCGCGCGGCCTCGGCAATGATCAAGGAAAGCGCGATGACGACTAACTGAACAATGGATAGCACCGAGGCGCTGCGAAGATCCAAGAACTGCGTGGTGAGCATGTAGATCTCGGACTCGACGGTTGTCAGTTTGGAACCACCCAAAATCAGCACGATCCCGAAGGAAGTCGCGCAGTACAAGAAGACCAGCGAGGCCGCAGAGGCGATCGCGGGAAGGAACGCCGGAAGGGTGACGCTCAGGAAAACTCGGCGTGGAGGAGCCCCCAGGCATGAGGCAACCTGAGCGGGACGCTCATCTAATTGGGACCAAAAACTGCCAACATTGCGCACGACCAGTGAGTAATTGAAAAACACCATTGCTGCGACGACCGCGGTCATCGTGCCATCGAGCCCCAAGAAACCGAGCCATCCCTGAGGAGCAAGAAGAGAGCGAAAAGCAACACCCACAACGACCGTGGGCAGAACAAAGGGCACTGAAATGACTGCGCGAAGGAATCGACGTCCAGGGAAACGACAGCAATACAGGGCGTAGGCGCCCGGAATCCCCAGAATCAACGAAAAAGTCGTACCCAGAAGAGCCATCCACAGGGTGCGGCCAATGACTTTCCAGGTTCGAGAAGCCCCCAGAAGCTCACCTAAACCGGAAAGGTCAATCCCCCCACCCTCAGCGCTAAATCCCTTAGCGATGAGAGTGGCCGCTGGCCACGCAAAAAACAGCGTAAGAAACGCCAGGGGGACGCCGAGGGCCACTGCCCCGGCGCCCACCCTAAGCGCACGCTGCCGAAAATTTGTCACCCAAGAACCGTTTCTTGCCAAATCTTGAGCCAAGCAGTCGAGTTCTTCTCAATTTCCTGAGGATCAACACGCAGGGGCTTATCGGCCAGCGGGCCAAACTTTTGCAGTGCCTCGGGTGCCTGACCCTTGTAGGGGTGCATGTAGGTTGCCTTCGAAATTGCGCTCTGGACTTCGTCAGAGAGCAGGAATTCGATGAACTTCTTTGCTCCTTCGGGGTTCTTCGCACCCTTGAGGACACCGGCATATTCAACCTGGCGGAAGCAGGTATCGGCGATGACACCGGTCGAGCTTTCGGTTCCTGCATCATTGACCGCATAGGCGGGAGAAGAACCGTAGGACACCATCATGGGGTAGCTGCCCTTGCCTTCACCGGCGCTGTAGTCAACGTTGAATGCCTGCGACCAGCCCTCGGTGATCTTCACGCCGTTGTCCTTGAGCGACTTCCAGTAGTTCGCATAGCCATCGGGACCAAACTTTGCAATCGTTGCCAGCATGAAGGCCATTCCGGGAGTGGAAGAAGCCGGGTTCATGGCAACAAGCATGTCCTTGTACTGGGGCTTCGTCAGGTCTTCGAAGCTCGTCGGCACAGCAAGCTGGTGGTCGGCGAACCACTTCTTGTCGTAATTCACGCAGACATCGCCACGATCGATGGGAACCAGGCCGGGTTCGCCCTGGAAATTATCATCTGGATTGGGCGAGGTGATGTGTGCATCCTCGATGATTCCCTGACCGCCAATACGGGTTGAAACCGTATTATCTAGGCCGAAAACTGCGTCTCCCAGGGGCGCATCTTTGGTAAGAACCAGCTGATTGGCCAGCTCGCCGCCGTTACCAATCGCCTGGATTTTCGCAGTGATTCCGGTCTTCTCATGGAACTTATCTAGAAGGTCCTGGGGGAAGTCGAATGAATCGTAGGCAAGAATAGTGACGCTTTGTTCACCCTGTGCCGAGGCCGTGCCAGCCTGCGTTGCGGCAGCATCTTTAGTGTTTCCCGCGCAAGCTGCAAGAGAGCTTGCCGCAACCAAAAATGTCGCAGTTGATGCGATCAAACGGACGCGACGATGCGTCGAAAAAGTAGACATTTTCATCCTCCGCTAATGGTGGAGGGCTAGGCCGCCTCGGGGGAGGCAGTCTGGAGATTGCGACTTCCTACGCCGGCATAATCCGGATCAGGTGTAAGGGTCTGCATTCGCACTCTCAGCCCACGGTGGGCTCCCCTGTCTTACCCAGCAAGCATAGCGCATCAGGCTGAGAGGGATGTACGGCCTCGGCGCCCCAGAGAACGGTGGCGGCGGATCACACCAACCACGGTGATGCCAAGCATCCACGCAGCCGACATCAGCAGTCCCTGCAGACTCTCGGTTTCCAGGGAAAGGACGACAACCATTGCAGCAATGAAGGCAATGAAGAGCCACGCGGAGAAGACACCGCCAGGAAGCGGGAAGGTCGAGCTGCGATGCTTGTTTGGATACTTCCGCACGTAGAACAGGTAGGCAATAACAATCAAAACCCACACGACCATGAAGAGTGTGGCCGACATTGAGGTCACCACGGTGAAAACGCTCAGGATTGAATCGCCAAAAGCCAGAAGAACAGCGGCCGAAAGCAAGAACACACACGAAAGGAAGAGGGCGTTCTGGGGGACGTGACGCTTTGACAGACGACCAAAGAAGGGGGCCGCATCACCCTGAAGTGAGAGGGAGAAGAGCATCCTCGAGGTGGAGTAGATCCCCGAGTTGGCCGACGAGGCCGCAGAAGTGAGCACGACCAAGTTCACCAGTGAAGCCGCCGCACCCAGCCCCGTCATCGAGAACATCGTGACGAAAGGCGACTGGGCCTTATCAATCTGATCCCAGGGCGTCACCATCATGATGACCGCAAGAGAGCAGATGTAGAACAGAACAACGCGAACGGGAATCGAGTTGATTGCCTTGGGAAGAGTTTGCGTGGGGTTCGAGGTCTCGGCAACGGTCGTTCCAACAAGCTCGATACCGACGAAAGCAAAAACTGCGATCTGGAAGCCACCCAGGAATCCGCTCAATCCCGTGGGGAATAGGCCTCCGTGACTCCACAGGTTTGAAACCGCCGCGGTCGTGCCGTTGCTGTCGTGCATGCCAATGGCGATCATAACGACGCCGACAACAATCAGAGCAATGATTGCAACGATCTTAATCATCGCAAACCAGAATTCGGTCTCTCCGAAAGCCTTGACGGTCATCGCATTGAGAGTAAAGAGAAGGATCGCCGTAGCAAGAACGGGAATCCACGCGGGGAGGTTCGGGAACCAAAAGCGCACGTAACCGGTGATGGCAACGACGTCAGCAATACCTGTGACCACCCAGCACAGCCAGTAGGTCCATCCCATGACGAACCCCATAGTTGGGCCAAGGAAGTGTCGAATGATATCGGCGAAAGTGCCGTATCTCTTGTCCGAAAGAAGGATCTCGCCCATCGCACGCATGAACAGGAAGAGCGCACTGCCAATGATCAGATAGACCAGAAGGATCGAGGGACCAGCCGTTGCAATGGTCTTTCCGGAACCCATGAAGAGGCCGGTACCGATTGCGCCGCCAATAGCGATGAGCTGGATATGGCGGTTCGTTAGATTGCGCTGAAGCTCGCGGCCCGAGGCATCGCCGAAGCTCTGCTCATCGTGTTCGCTGGTGCTCATTGTGATCCGTTCTCTCAGTTGAGCTTTCCACGCTAGCATGCCCCACCCGGATAGATGGGAGAAAATGGTTTGTATGAGTGAAGTGATGATTTCCGTCGCCAATATTCCCACCGAGCGTGCACGTCGATATGGGCATCAGCTTGCCTCTCACATGGGGCGAAAAATCGACGCACAGTGGGATGAGGATTCAGCGCGCGGAATGCTGATCTTCACTCGTGAGGGAATGCCCGGCGGCGAGTGCGCAATCTCGTGTACAGACCAGCACTTGCGTCTTGAGCTGAAGACTTCTCCCGAGGCCGTGGAGCACCTTGAGTTTGTCGTCGGGATTCACCTGGCTCGCTTTGGGTATCGCGACGGGCTTGAGGTTGCGTGGATGAGGAAGAATCCGATCGATGGTGAGGAAACTCCCGGAACCACGCAGGGCCCCTTAACAGCAGAGGATATCGAGCGTCACCGACGCTCTAAGTAATCCTTCGCACTGTCAACGGCCTGGTCCCACAAGCCAGCTTCGTCTTCCCAAAGCTGGTAGGCCTCGTCCTCATCATCACTGAGGGCGGCAATTCCCGATTCCTCAACGTGAAGTGCGACCTTGCCTTTTTCTTCTGAGAGTGAGACCTCGATAGTCGTCAGTGTTTCTTCGGGGAATTCATCACTTGCCACGGGGTACCAGCGGAATCGCACAACATCCATGGGATCTTCGTCGAGTTTCTCGACAAGCCATGTTCCCGCTTCCGGGTCGGTAACGTGGTAGAGCCCGTCATCGCCATGCTCAACATCATGGTCGCCCAGCGGTCCATCATTGATCCACCAGCCGGGCTCAGAGACCAAGGCCCAGGCATTCTCGATGGTGGTGTCAATGAGCACGTCGGCTTCAACACTATCCGTGTTCTGACCGGGGGTTTCTGTTTCGTCATCACCGAAGAAGTCCATAGCTCAACGTTAGCGAGCCAAGGCCCAGCTGCCAAGGCCAGTGGGGAAATTGGCGACAGAGCATGCCTCTACGGACCTAGTCGGTCCCAGTCATTTCGACGCGGTCTTTGAAGAACCAGCGATTCTAGGAATCAGCCCCACACTGAAGATCGGCACTGGGAACGACGTTACGCAGGAAGTAACCCTCGACAGCTGTCGCCACACACTTGCTTCCGTTCTTCGAGTACGCGGTGTGGTTCCAACCATCCCAAGTCACCAACACGCCCGACGACAGCTGTTTCGCCAGATTCTGGGACATCACGTAGGGGGTTGCAGGATCATGAGTCGTTCCAACGACCATGATGGGGGCTGCACCCTCAGCCTTGATTGCGTGGCGCTTCGCGTGCTTGGTCGGCCAGCCTTCAAGTCCGGCGGAGGTGTAGCCGGCAAGATCGCCAAAGATCATCAGCTCTTGCTTAAGTGCTGTCGCATCCTTCTCCCACTGAGCTGCGTCACCAACAGGCTCGTAGTCCAAGGAGTTGATAGCAACGATCGCATCCATCGAATTCGATGAGTAGCTTCCGTCCTTGTTGCGTTCGCTCAGCAAGTCTGCAACGTAGAGCAGCGTCGAGCCGTCCTCTGAGTTCAGCGCTTGTTGCATTCCCTGCGTGAGGATTGAATACGTCTGCGTCGAGTACAGCAGCCCAACGACAGCGCTCATTGCAAGGTCGTGGGTAAGCGGACGGTTCGGATCTGAGGTTTGAAGCGGGGTGTTGTACAGGCGATCGAAGAAGTTCTTCATCTGCTTCATGCCGGCATCTGCATCACCCTTGAGCGGGCAGTTACGTGCTGCTTGGCAATCTTCCACCCAGTGACGCAGGGAGGCCTCGAAGCCTCGCATCTGCATGGCGGAGAGCTCATCGCCACTGACCGAGGGGTCAAGTGCACCATCGAGGACCATGTGGCCGACTTTTCCGGGGAATTGCTCGGCGTAGGTGGCGCCCAGGAAAGTTCCGTAGGAGTAGCCCAGGTAGTTGAACTTCTCTTGGCCAAGCAGCGCGCGAACCATATCGAAATCCTTCGACGCATTCACGGTGTCGATGTGCTTGAAGATGTCACCGCTGAGGTCTTGGCAGCCCTTGGCGAGATCTCGAGAAGTATCCTCTGCGAGCTTGATCATTTCTGCGGGACTTGCATTCGGATCGATCGGGTTTCGCATTCCAGCTGCGTCGCCGTCACGCTCTTCATCAGTTCGGCAACGGACAGGGGTTGATGCTCCGACGCCTCGCGGATCCAGAGCAACGATGTCAAAATCCGAGACAAGCCCCGTACCCAAAGAGGTGGTGACCTGCGAGGTAATCGAGGACACCGATGCTCCACCGGGACCACCAAGGTTGTAGAACAGAGCCTTGCCTTCACTCTGATCCCCGCGGTGGACCGCCAAGGCAAGGGTGATTTGGTTCCCGTCGAGGTTCTCCCAGTCCAGCGGTGCGGTCAGCGACGCACACTGGTACTTGTCGATATCGCGCGGTGCAGATACCCCGGTGCTTGTGATTTCCGAGGCCTCACACTGTCGCCAATTGAGCGGCTGAGAGTAGAACTGCTCTTTCGTGGGCTTGCCGGGAAGCGGGTCTGCCGCATGCGCGACCGTCACCTTGTTTTGGCTGTTCGAGCTACCTGCGGCGGCACTGGTGGCAGCCTGATCGATGGCATTCTTCGCGTAGTATGCGATGCCAAAGTTTGTGGCAAGCGCAAGGACGATCAACACGGAGACGATCAGGCGGGAGCGTGAATTCATGCCTCTACCCTATTCGATGTCTAGACCTGCGGTCGAAGTGAGAGTGCCATCGATTCCAAAATCAGAGGGACTGACATGTTTGTTGTCAGCCGCTTTCGAGCTTCCTCAATCGCTTGGACTCGCTTCATGGTCTGCTGAGGGGTGGATTGAGCGCAGAGCTGGTCGATGAGATCTAGGCAGTCATCATTGATTGGCTCTTGATCCGTTCCCAATTGACGCAGAAGAACGTCCCTATAGATTCCCAAGAGGTCGACGAGGGCTCGATCAAGGGAATCTTGAATGGCTCGCTTTGAGCGCCGCTTCTGGTCTTCTTCAAGTTCACGGATACGCGCACGCTGATGCGAGGCCGGGCTCTGCCCTTCTTCCATTCCCAATTGGCGCATGAGTTCGGCCTTTTCGCGGGCATTGCGTTCTTCAGATTGGGACTCTGCTTGAGTTTTCGCAATGGAGAGGAGGTCCTCTGCGGCAAAGACCGCTTCACCAACAGAACGCACCTGTGCCGGGGCAGTGATGATCTGCCGGCGACGCTGACGCATCTTGGGGTCTTTGGCGAGGGCTCGAGCCAAGCCGATATGCGATTGGGCTGCGCGGGCTGCAGATAGTGCATCCGCAGGATCAACACCGTCACGACGGACGAGAAGGTCTGCGACGGCGTGCGGATCTGGAATTCGCAGTCCCAGATGCCGGCATCGCGAACGGATGGTGGTGATCATGTCTTCTGCACTGGGCGCACAGAGCAGCCATACTGTGCGCTCTGGCGGTTCTTCAATTGCCTTGAGAAGAACATTCGCCGTGCGTTCCATCATGCGGTCAGCATCTTCGATGACGATGACCCGCCAACGTCCCTGCGAGGGTGCGGTCTGTGCACGCAAGACGATCTGGCGAACCTCATCGATACGAATTTGCGTGGATTCCGTGGTGAGGATCGAAACATCGCCATTCGTCCGAGCCATTGTAGTGCGGCATCCTGGACACTGCCCACATCCGGGGATCTCCCCGGTACACTGAAGGGCCGCTGCAAAAGCAATTGCCGCAACCGAACGCCCCGAACCGGGAGGCCCGGTGATGAGCCAAGCATGGGTCATCGAGCGAGATGGGTCGTCAGTGGGCTGAGTGAGCGACGAGGCATCTGCGCGAACGGAGCCGGAAGTGTCCGCACCTAGATGTGCCTCTTGGGCATGGTCAACGATTGCTCGGGCGCCTTGAGCCGCCTGTTGCAATACCGCCAGGGCATGATCCTGGCCGACCAATTCATCCCAAACGCTCACAGAAGAATGCCATCCTCTTCCAGAAGAGCCCAGAGCGTTGCCTGAGATTCAACGGGCTTGGTATCTTCTGCAGCTTCTTCGGGCAATCCCTGGAATGCCGCATCAACACGTTCTTCCAGAACTCCGCGAATTTCACTGAAGACCTGATCTTCGGTACCTACGCCATCAATGACGACAATGCGATCTGCTTCAGAATCCGCAAGCGCCAAGTACTGGTGACGAACGCGCTCGTGGAACTCCATAGATTCGCGTTCCATTCGATCCGGTTCACCACCGCGACGCCTGGCGGCAACTTCCGGTGGAACGTCAATCAGCAAAGTGAGATCGGGGAGCAAACTTCCCGTTGCCCACATGGACAGGCTGCGGATTTCATCCACACCCAAGCTGCGCGCAGCTCCCTGATAGGCCAAAGACGAGTCAATGTAACGATCGACCAGAACAATTTCCCCGCGTTCAAGGGCCGGCCTGATCAGGGTCGCGACATGGTAGGCACGATCAGCGGCATACAGCAGTGCTTCAGTGCGGGGATCAACATCTTCCGGCCCGTTCTGAACCAATTGACGCAGAGTCGTCCCAAGCTCTGTTCCACCGGGTTCTCGCGTGACAACCACCTGTTGTCCGCGTTCTTCGAACCACTGGCGAACCCGCTGAATTTGGGTACTTTTACCGGTCCCATCACCACCTTCAAAGGTGATGAAGAGCCCGCGCCCCGCCTGTGCACCACTACCCATTGATCTCATGTCTCTATCTTGACAGTGCCCACCCGCATTTGCGTCCATTTTGGCAGCGGGTGGGCGAAAGAAAATTCCTTCTCGTTACTTCTTAGCCGAAGTCTTCTTCGTTGTGCGTCGAGTTGTTGTCTTCTTCGCAGTCGTCTTGCGGGTGCGCTTGGGAGCCGGGCCCTTCGCGCGCTTATCTGCAAGCAGCTCATACGCGCGTTCAGCGGTCAGATCCTCGACGGTTTCAGCGCGAGGAACGGTCACATTGGTTTCACCATCCGTGATGTAAGGACCGAAACGACCGTCCTTGACGGTGACCTTCTTACCCGACACCGGATCCTCGCCAAACTCACGCAGCGGGGGCTTTGCTGCCCCGCGGCCTCGTTGCTTGGGCTGAGAGTAGATCTCCAGCGCCTCGTCCAAGGTGATCGTCAGAAGCTGATCCTCACTGGGAAGGGTGCGCGAATCGCTTCCCTTCTTCAGGTACGGGCCGTAGCGACCGTTTTGCGCGGTAATGACCTCGCCATCGGAGGGATCGACGCCAACTTCACGCGGAAGCGAGAGCAGCGCAAGCGCGTCTTCCAGGGTGATGGTCGCTAGATCCATCGACTTGAACAAGGAGGCCGTGCGCGGTTTGGCCGCAGCCTTCTTTCGCGTCTTCTTCGCAGGCTTCCCGTCTTCAGAAGCTTCTGCTTCTTCAGTTTCTTCGGGCAGAATCTCCGTCACGTAGGGACCGTAGCGGCCGTTCTTTGCAACCAGCATATGTCCGCTTGCGGGATCGATTCCCAGCTCGCGTCCATCATCTGCAGCAAGCGCGAAGAGTTCCGTGATCTTCTCTTCGGTCAACTCGTCGGGAGCGACCTCGGGCGGCACATTTGCGCGCGTCCCATCGGCCTTCTCCATGTAGGGTCCGTAGCGACCCACTCGCAAGGTGACGCCATTTCCCATATCAATGGAGTTCACCGCACGGGCATCAATATCGTCTCCCAGGGATTCAACCTGGAACTTCAGGCCGTCAGCGTCGCCCTTACCGTCTGCACCAAAATAGAAGGTGCTCAAGAACTCGTGGCGATCTTCGCTTCCCGCAGCGATCTGGTCCAGATCGTTTTCCATCGATGCCGTGAAGTCGTAGTCAACCAGGTTCGACAGGTTTTCTTCCATCAGTCGCGTGACCGAGAAGGCCAGCCACGTCGGAACCAAGTACTGGCCTCGGTGGGTGACGTAGCCGCGATCACCGATGGTTTGAATCGTTGCCGCATAGGTCGAGGGGCGACCGATTCCAAGCTCTTCCATGGTCTTCACCAAGGTCGCTTCGGTGTAGCGTCCCGGGGGCTGAGTCTGGTGTCCCTGCGCCTGCGCCTCTTCAAGCAGCGCAAGTTCCCCTTCGCTCACCTGAGGGAGGGTCTTCTCAGCATCGGTCGTTTCCGCGTCGTAGCGTCCCTTGTCCTGACCTTCCTGGTAGGCCAACCTGAAGCCGGGGGAAGTAATGACCGTTCCCGAGGCGCTGGAGAGCACCGCGTGAGGCTGACCTTCGACCTCGACATCGGTCCGTACGCGGATGGTTGCGGTAAAGCCAAGGGCATCGGCCATCTGTGAAGCGACGGTTCGCTTCCAAATCAAGTCATACAGTGCAAGCTGCTGGCGATTCAAAACCGAGGCAACTTGCGCGGGGGTGCGGAAGTGATCCCCGGCGGGGCGAATGGCCTCGTGAGCTTCTTGCGCGCCCTTAGAGGTGGTGCCGTAGATGCGCGGCTTCTCAGCCACGGCCTCGGCCCCATAAAGTTCCTTAGCCTGCTGACGGGCAGCCTTAATGGCCTGCGAGGACAGAGCCGTAGAGTCGGTACGCATGTAGGTGATGAAGCCCGACTCGTACAGGGACTGGGCGGTGCGCATCGTTGAGGAAGCGTTCCAGTGGAGCTTGCGTGAGGCTTCCTGCTGCAGCGTCGATGTCGTAAAGGGCGCTGCGGGGCGGCGACGGTAGGGCTTCTGTTGGACAGAATCGATTGCGGAATCGCGCGAGGCCTCGAGTGCTGCGGCGAAGAGCGGCGCAGAATGGGCGTCTAGGTGGAAGGCCTCGTTCTTCACAGCCTTCGCGGAAAGTCGACCGTTTTCGTCGAAATCGGAACCGGTTGCGACGGGATGATCATCGATGTGCGAAACCTTTGCACCAAAAGACTGACCTGAAGCGGCAAACTGGGTATCGATCGACCAGTACTCCGCACTCACATGCGACATGCGGTCGCGCTCGCGATCAACAACCAAGCGCGTTGCGACCGACTGCACGCGGCCCGCAGACAGGGAGGGTCGAATCTTGCGCCAGAGCAGCGGTGAAACTTCGTAGCCGTAAAGACGGTCAAGAATTCGACGAGTTTCTTGGGCGTCGACAAGGTCGGTGTCGAGCTCGCGAGTATTGTCCAGAGCGCGCTGGATCGCTTCCTTCGTAATTTCATGGAAGACCATGCGGCGCACGGGAACCTTGGGCTTAAGGACTTGGAGAAGGTGCCAAGCGATAGCCTCACCTTCGCGGTCCTCATCAGTTGCCAGGAAGAGTTCGTCGGACTCTTTCAGGAGCTTCTTGAGCTCGGTGACCTTTTTCTTCTTGTCGGGATTGACGACGTAATAAGGGGTGAAGCCGTCCTCGACGTCGACGGCGAAGCGCCCGTAGGGGCCCTTCTTCATGTCGGCGGGCAGTTCCGAGGGCTGCGGAAGGTCGCGAATGTGACCGATCGAGGCGGTCACATGGTAGTCGGGTCCCAAGTATCCTTCGATCGTCGCCGCCTTGGCGGGAGACTCCACGATCACCAGCTTGGTCGCTGCCATTGTTTGTCCCTTCCGTTGCTACCTCGTATTTGTAGCACTCTTTACTGGTCCTCCGATGGCAAGCGCCGCCGGAGTGCCACTGGGTAGGACCTTACCGCGTTACGAGGCTTTCCGGGAACCGATATGTTTTTCCGCGCGTCTTTTGTGGATAATTCCCGAGGCCTGGGCGGAGTTTTGCGTGCAAGCGTGCACCCATATCCATCGGCAGTAAGCCGACTAGAGACATACCACGAGAATCCGTACAATGTTCTGTACATACGCGACGATGAGAGGAGCCTCCATGAAGACCATGACCTACAGCGAGTCGCGCGCACGTTATGCCGAGGTCCTCGACCAGGTCGTCAACGACCGCGAGGAAATTATCATCACCCGCCAGGGACACGAGAGTGCCGTCATCATGGCGCTCGACGAGTACGAGTCCCTCATGGAGACCGTCTACCTCATGCAGTCCCCCGCAAATGCCCGCCACCTGCGCGAATCGATCGCCCGCCACCGTGCTGGTGAGGGTGTCGTCCACGACCTCGTTGAGCTCGACGAGGACTGACCCATGCACATCACGTGGGACGAGGAAGCCTGGAACGACTATGTTTGGTGGCAGTTCGAGGATCGCAAGACCCTCAAGCGCATCAACGCCCTCATCAAGGACATTCAGCGCAACGGGAACGAGGGTATCGGCAAACCTGAACCCCTCCGTTACGAGTTCTCGGGGTACTGGTCGCGCCGGATCGACTCACGTCACCGCCTGATCTACCAGATCAGCGACGACGGTAAAACCCTCTGGATCATCTCCTGCCGCTACCATTACGGCCAGTAGCTCCCACGGTTTAAAGCAGCGCGCTGCCCAGGCGGCAGATGTTATCGATGTAGTGCTTGTACCAGGGAAGCGCTTCCCACTCGTCGATGGTGAGCAAACGCGATCGCGCAATGATGCGCTGGTCGTTTTCGAGGAGAAGATCGACAAGGTGCGAGTCTTGGGCTAGCAGCATGACTTCGTAGTTCAATCCGAAGGAGCGGTAATCCATGTTGGATGATCCGATTGCTGCAAGCTCCCCATCAACCACGACGTACTTTGAGTGCAGCATATTGGGCAGAGCGTAGAGGTGAACCTTTACCCCGGCTTTCAAGAGAAAACCGTAGTAGCTGCGCTGCGCGTGCCCCACCAAAAACTGATCGAATTGCTCAGAAACATAGAGATGAACGTCAACCCCCGACATCGCCGCACTTGTCAATGCCGTCAGGAGCGGTTCATCCGGAATGAAGTACGGGCTGGCGATAGATACATGCGTATGCGCCTGCGAGATCATGGAAACGAACATCCGCAGGTTGGGCTCTGTCGGGTAGGCCGGCCCTGAGGGGATGACCTGCATTGGTTTGCCCGAGGTTGGCGCCACCTGGTCAAGGTTAAGATCGTCGGCAGTCAGCTCTTCGCCCGAGGCGTAGTACCAGTCTGCCGCGAACACTGCCTCCATCTGGCGAACAATTTCGCCACGTACTTCAACCGAAGTGTCGTGGTATTCAATCCCCGCTTTTTGATAGGCGGGAGTGTCATAGTCCGCGGCCACCAAATTGTGGGAACCGATGAAACCGAATTCACCGTCGATCACCAGAAGTTTACGGTGGTTCCGCAGGTCTGGCCGTCGAATTTCCCCCTTGAGCAGATTGAAGGGAAGCATGATGTGCCATTGGATGCCGGATTCGTCCAAGACTCGGCAAAAGTCGCGCCAGCCCGGAATTGTTCGCACCCCGTGATGGTCCACCAGCAAACGCACGCTCACCCCGCGAGCGCAGGCGCGAACCAGGGCTTTGTAGAGCGGATCAGTGGACTGATCCCATGAGGTTTGGAAGTACAGGACATTGACGTGGTGTTGCGCCCGATCAACCTCACGGGCCATTGCCTTGAAGGTCTCGTCGGCGTCATTGAGAAGTTGAACCACTTCTCCGCTGCTAACAGGGAAGGAGGTTTGCTTCCTATTGAGCTGCATTAGCGAGGCCGTTCGCTCAGGCAGAGCGCTGCTACCTTCGTCAATTTCTGCGGATCCTTCGGGGTTTCCACCACTGTGAGCTTTGTGAGAAGCCGCGCCCAAAATGCCCTTCACCAATTGATGCGCCTTTGGATCAGAGCGCAGAGACTTTCCCATCGCCCACCAAGATCCGAAGATCAGATAGAGGGGAACGCCAACAACTGGCCATAAGAAAATGAGTAAGAGCCATGCCGTTGAAGTCGATGCCCTACGCTTCTTTGGAATAACACCCAGTGCGACTAGCCGGATGGCCAATTCAAATGTGCCGACAAGGAGCCACAGCCACAGGGGCGGCTGGTGGGTCAGAGGCGGGGGGAGGGGCATCGCAGTTACTCCTGATCCGATTCGACTCGAAGGAATCCCCACCGAATTAAGGTGCGCACCTGTGGGAAGAGTTCTTCCTGAAGCTGCGCAGAGTCGCATTCCAGAAGGGCTGCAAGCGCCCCGCAGATCTGACCCACGCTGAGTTCGCCATCCGATGCACCAACCAAGGCGCTCAGTGCAGTGGTCGAGGCAACCGATTGCCCAAGCCCGCCACCTTGGTGAAGAACCAAAGCGGAAGGATCTTGCGCTCCGGGCAGGAAATGTCGTTCTTCCGTCACGTCGGAAGCAAAGAACAGGTGAAGGTCACCGAGATCACCGGGAAGCCGCAAGGATGCAAGCGCACGCTGGACATCTTCGCCAGATGGGGATTCTCCTCCTTCAAGCTCATCGCATTCGCACACGCCCGGGCGCGGCGTATCGAGCTTTCGCAGGGCGACCATGCCCATGCCAATTTCGACGACTCCTGCCTGAACGAAGTCATCAAGCCACTGGACATATTCGCGTTCGTAGTCTTCGCGCTGGTGCAATTGCTGACCGGAGTCACGAAGCCACATTTCAACGTAGTGCGCGGGATCAAGCCGGTCGCGCTGCACAATCCATGCGTCAACGGGAAGATCTTCAACCCACGAGCGCACAACATTTTCCCAGTCGTCAGGGTGCCCCAAACGTCCGGGAATCTCCCAATTCGCAAGGAGTTGCACAACACCGCCGGGCTTGAGGTACTTCGGGCTTTCCCGGATCACTGTGCGCACCAGATGATCGCGGCTCATTCCGCCGTCGCGGTATTCCAGAACCCCTGAGCTTCGAAGCGAGTCTGGGGTGATAACAAAGGGCGGATTCGACGCGATCAGATCAAATTCTTCGCCTTCAACCGGTTCAAACAGAGAGCCTTGGCGAACATCCAATTCGACGCCATTGAGTGCGGCATTGAAGCGCGTGATCTCACAGGCTCGCACCGACAGGTCGGTCGCAACAACGCGAGTAGCGTGTGTGGCCAAATACAAGGCCTGGATTCCGCATCCACACCCCAGGTCCAAGGCGGATTCGACAGGAGTTCGAAGCGTCGCCTTCAAGAGGGAGGTCGTTGCCCCACCGATTCCCAGAACATGATCTGGACGAATGGGTTCTCCCGTCACGTCTTCACCAAGGTCCGACAGGATCCACCAGTTCTTGAGGCCGCCTTGAAGCTGCGCCGCGTGAGGACGCAGGTCGTAATTTGCTTTGAAAAGTTGCTGACCCGAGGGCGAATCTACATCGAGTGCGGGAAAAATCAATCCCAAGTCGACCGCGCCACGCACTCCAAGAGTTGGCAGAGCTTGTGCCAGGACGTCCCCACTTTCCGCGCAGCCCAAGACAAAGAATCGCGTCAACACCGCAGCTGGGGAATCTTTCCGCTGAAGTTCGCGAACGGCAGGAACCCTTTGATTGCGCATGAGCGCAGCGCGCGCCGTCGGGCTGATCATGGTTTCCATCGCGTCAACGCTCCACCCGGCGCTACCCAGGTCTGCTGCCAAGCGCGCGATCAATCCGGGTTCCAATCCCGGCGTCGGACTGGGAAGAGTGTCAATCAATGATTCCGTCATAGCATTACTTTCTCACGCCTGACCTGCATCTGCGTCGACTTATTCATGCAAGTTCTCACGCACATATTCCCACGTCCTCCCCCACCGCGCAGGCCCTCCCACTCGCCCATTAGAATGCCTGTGTCCCCAAGGAAAAGGATGAGTGGATGTCTGGCGGACTGGTAGCACTTTTGGACGATATTGCGACCCTCGCGAAAGCAACGGCTTCGTCTATCGACGATGTTGCATCAAGCGCGGTGAAGGTATCGGCCAAAGCGGTTGGCGTCGTCATCGACGACACCGCTGTTACTCCGCAGTACGTCTCCGGCCTATCCCCCAAGCGCGAGCTGCCGATTATCGGGAAAATCGCCAAGGCCTCGTTAATCAACAAGCTAGTTGTTATTCTGCCGGTCGCGCTGCTGCTCACGTGGTTTGCGCCGCAGGTCCTGCCTTTCCTCCTCATTGCGGGCGGCGCTTACCTGTGTTTTGAGGGCGGCGAGAAGGTTCTCGAGGCCCTGCACTGGCTTCCCGAACACGAAGACTCAGCCGAAGATACGGCCCCTCAAAGCGCGGAAGACCTCGAAAAAAGCATCGTTTCTTCAGCCTCGCGCACCGACCTCATTCTTTCGGCGGAAATCATGCTGGTCTCCATGGACGGACTGAACGCCGAGTCCATGTCGATACGGGTCGCGGTCTTGATCGCAGTCGCTTTCTTCATGACTTTCTTTGTCTACGGAATCGTTGCTGTCCTGGTGCGCATGGATGATTTCGGGCTTCGCTTGGCCAAGGGCGCGACGCATCCGGACGATAACCGCCCCGGTCCCGGGGATAATATCGGCCGTGGGATTGTGCGCGTGATGCCCAAGGTTTTCAACGCAATCGGTGTCGTTGGAACGATTGCGATGCTGTGGGTGGGCGGACACCTCGTCATCGAGAACCTTGCGAAGGTGGGCGTCGGCTTCTTCCACAACGTCGTGTCGACGATTGAGCACACGCTCGCTTCGGGCGGCGGTTTCCTTGGCTGGCTTGTTGAGACCGCGTGTGCGGCAGTGTTTGGCATTGTGCTCGGCTCGCTGATCACCGGAGTTGTCGTTGGGGTTTCCCATCTTTTCCGCCGAGGCCGAGGCCACTGAGCCTTTCCCCCTCTCCCCTCTTGCGTGGTGCGTTGAGCGCTGAGTGAACTCGCCCACCTATGCACTCATACATAGGGACTTAAGTACTAGGCTTGGGGTATCAACCCCTACGTGTAAGGAGAGCCCGATGAGCGTTTACACCCTTCCCGAACTTCCCTACGATTACGCGGCACTGGAGCCCCACATCTCTGCGAAGATCATGGAGCTGCACCACGATAAGCACCACGCCAACTACGTGGCCGGCGCAAACACTGCACTGGAGAAGCTGGAAGCAGCTCGCGAAGCCGGTGACTTTGCCGCAATCAACCTGTGGGAAAAGAACCTGGCCTTCAACCTGGGTGGCCACACCAACCACTCGATCTTCTGGACGAATATGACCGGCGACGGCGCCTCTCGCCCCGAAGGCAATCTGGCCGACGCTATCAACGAGTTCTTCGGCTCCTTCGAGAAGTTCCAGGCACAGTTCGCCGCTGCAGCCCTCGGTCTTCAGGGCTCCGGCTGGGCCGTTCTCGCATGGGACACCCTGGGCAAGCGCCTCGTGACCTACCAGCTGACCGATCAGCAGGGCAACATCCCCGTTGCAACCGTTCCGCTGCTCATGCTGGATATGTGGGAGCACGCTTTCTACCTGGATTACCTCAACGTCAAGGCCGACTACGTCAAGGCCTGGTGGAACGTTGTGAACTGGGAGAACGTCGCACAGCGTTTCGCAGCAGCCCTGTGATCGCTGCTCGTTAGCTTCAAAGCTTGTGGCCCCCACCTTTTGGCGGGGGCCACAAGCTTATCCACGGGCACTATCTACAACCTGCAGGCAGGCGTTATCCAAGACGCCTTTGGAGTTCTTGGTACTGGGCAAGCTTTTGCTGAACATCAGCGATGTAGCTGATCAGCATGACTTCATCAACGTGGTGGTTACGCGCGAAGTTCGCAATCGTTTGAGCAACCTGGTCGTAGGTGCCAATGATGATCGAACGATCGCGTTGTGCCCATCGCAGTGCATCTTCCCGATCTTCGGCGCTCATCTGCTCGGGTCGCTGGAACCGCACGGGACGTCCCAAACGCAAACTCATGCGGAAACTTAAGGCCGGAAGTGCTTGTTCAAGCGCTTCCGCTTCAGTTTCTGCAGCGCTCACCGCGAGCGCGGAAAGGGTCTGTCCTTCACCTTCACCCAGATTTTCGGGCAGGTGTGCGCGGTAGTGGTCCATAACTTCTGGCTGCTGCTGGCCGCTAAAGAACTGCGCGTAGGCGTAGTTCATGTTTCGAGTCCCCGCCCAAGCCGCGCTCTGGCCTGAAGAACCCAGCAACCACAGTTCAGGAAGCTCATCGGGGCGCGGGTAGACACCAACAGAGGCGTAGGGATGTCCCTCGGGCAGGGTTCCTCGCATGAAAGCCAGAGTTTCATCAATCAAGGCATTGATCGACCCCGGATCGATCGTTGCTCCCTGATTGAGCGCGCGGGCGGAAATCATGTCACCGCCGGGGGCACGCCCCAATCCCATGTCGACGCGTCCGGGGAACAAGGTGGCAAGAGTGAAGAACTTTTCTGCCATCTGCAAGCTGCCCTGGTGCATGGCCATCACGCCGCCCGAACCAATGCGAATACGCGAGGTGCGATCCAGAAGGTGAGCCATCACCAACTCGGGGGCAGAGGACATAAAGACCGGTGTGTTGTGGTGCTCTGCGATCCAAAAGCGATGGAAATCCATCTCTTCTAATCCGCGAGCCAAAGACACCATGTCTTCCAGTGCCTGATGCGGAGTCGATCCGTCAAAAAGCGGAACCTGTTCCAGTGCCGAGAGGCGCATTGTTACCCTTCCGTTTCACAAAATATCCGCTATCTAAACACGGTTATTCCTGAGGATATTCCGCTAGGAAGGAGCACGCTGAACTCAGCGGAAAGCAGCACCACGCCTCGGCGGCATCGCAGGCATGCCCAAGCCGACCACGCGGCGTCCCTCGCCGTCAGCAGAACCGCCGCCGGATCCACACCCGCAACCACCGCAGGACGCACCAGCGACGGCCTCGCCGCCTAGGTCTTCGGAATCGAAATCAATTCCGACCAACTGCAGCACGCCATCGTCTTCACCATCGCGCTCGGCGGCATTGTGCTGTTGAACAGCGGTTGCCAGCATCAGCTTGATTCGGTTGAGCTGATTGACTTCCGAGGCGCCCGGGTCGTAGTCGACCGCGACAATGTTTGCTTGCGGGTAACGGTTGCGCAGCGCGCGGAACATGCCTTTTCCAACGATGTGGTTCGGTAGGCATGCAAATGGCTGTGCGCAGATGATGTTCGGGCATCCGTGTTCGATCATGTCGACCATCTCAGCCGTCAAGTACCAGCCTTCACCGGCCTGGTTCCCGAGGCGTGCAATGTCCTCCGAACGCGAGATCATCTCTTCGATATCGCGATGGGCTTCAAACTTCCCATTCGTCTCTTCGAAGGCGCGATGGACCGGAACCTCATACTTCTTGAGCAGCCACAGAGCCATGGGCATGATCTTGCGCTGTTTGCCGTCGATACCCAGATTCTCGTAATCCCACTCCGCGGTCGCAACCGAATTGTGGAAGAACTGCATGAGTCCAGGAAGCTCGGCTTCACAACCTTCGGCCTCGATGACGTCAACCGCATGATTATTCGCATCGGGGTGGAACTTCACAAGGATCTCTCCCACCAAACCAACGCGAGGCTTACGCGGAATATCGCGCAATTCCAGGGCGTCAAACTCAGCAACGCAGCGCTTGATCAGCGTCGAATAGCGCAAGCGCCCCGTCAGGAGACCCGTCGGACCAACACGTCCCAAAGTCTCAGAGCGATCACTGACGACCCACTCGCGCACGATCTGATCCCAGCGGCGGTACAGTTCCATCGCGCTTCCGGGCACAGCCTCGTAAGGACGCACGCGAAGCAGCATGGACTGGATTGCGTCGCCGATGACGAAGGACTGAATTGCCTTGTGGATATGGCGAATTCCAATCTTGAAGCCGGGGTTGTCTTCCAATCCTTGAACGGAAAGCGCAATGACCGGGACCTGCGGATATCCAGCGTCGCGCAGACCCTTACGCAACAGTGCGGCGTAGTTCGTTGCGCGGCACATTCCGCCGGTCTGCGTGATGCCGACCGCGGTCTTATCGGGATCCGCTCGACCCGATACGAATTCGTCGATCAACTGACCGATGACGACGATCGCCGGGTAGCAGGAGTCGTTGTTGACGTACTTCAGGCCCGTTTCCATGGTCTGGCGACTCGTGTGCTCAAGGACTCGTACGTTCAATCCCGCACGTCTGAACAGCGGCTCCAAGAAGCGGAAGTGGATGGGCGACATCTGAGGGGCAAGAATTTCGTATCCCGCATCGCGCATCTCCTCGGTGAAGACGGCTCGCGCTTCGATGTGTCCGGCCTTGACCTGCTCGGATTCTTCGCGCGCGGCAACCGAAGCCGGGTCCTCGTGCACAGCGGTGTCGATCGTTCCCGAGGCCATGGTTCCTCGCTCCGCAACCGCCGCTTCCAGGGAACGCAAGCGAATCTTCGCGGCACCCAGGTTCGAAACCTCATCAATCTTGAGGACCGTGTGCACATCGCCGCGTCCCTCAAGGATTTCTTGAACCTGGTCGGCGGTGATTGCGTCAACACCACAACCGAAGGAGTTGAGCTGAACCATCTCAAGGTCAGGCTCATCGCCCACGCGAGCGGCGGCCTCATACAGGCGCGAATGGTAGGACCACTGGTCGCGCACGCGAAGAGGGCGCTCCAAGCGCTGGTCGACAATGGAGTCCTCGGTCAGAACAGCCATTCCCAGTCCGACAATGACCTCGGGAATACCGTGGTTGATTTCGGGGTCGAGGTGGTAGGGGCGGCCCGCCAAAACGATTCCACGCACTCCGTGTTCACGCATCCACTCGAGTGCTTCGCGGCCCTTTTCCTTGATTTCAGCCTTGACTGCAGCGTCTTCTTCCCACGCCTTGTCCAGCGCACGAGTCATCTCTTCGACGCTGATGTCGTAGCCATATTGCGCGAAGGTGCGCACAAGGTGTGCGGGTAGGTAGTCGCGATTGCCGAAGTTGATGAAGGGACTGATGAACTTCACGCCCGGCTCATTCAGGCGTTCCATGTTGTTGCGAATGACTTCGGGGTAGGTCGCAACGACCGGGCAGTTGAAGTTGTTATCCGCGTCGGTGAGCTTTTGCTCGAAGTCAACGCAGGGGTACCAGATCGTTGTGATTCCCTTGTCCAGCAGAGATTCAATGTGTCCGTGGACGAGTTTGGCCGGGTAGCACACGTTTTCGGAGGGGATTGATTCCATTCCCTGTTCGAAGAGCTCGTGGTTGCTTCGCCCGGAGATCATGACGCGGAAGCCAAGCTCAGTGAGCATCGTGAACCAGAAGGGGTAGTTCTCGTACATGCCCAGAACACGCGGAATACCAATGTCCCCGCGGAATGCTTTGGCTTCGGTGAGGCGTCGGTACCCGAAGATCCTCTTGTACTTCCAGTCATAGAGGTTGGGAAGGTCCGACTTACGTGGGACCTTTTCAAGGCTTGCACCACGTTCGCAACGGTTACCCGATACGTGCCTTTCTCCATTGGAGAAGGTCGAGATCGTCATCTGGCAGTGATTTTGGCACAGGCGGCAGGTCTTGCGCGTGGTCTCGACTTGGAAGTCTTCGAGGTCTTCGATGCGCGCAAGCGTCGACTCGCCTTCACCGCTGTCGTGCATGCGGGCGGTAAGCGCCGCACCGTAAGCGCCCATAAGTCCGGCGATATCGGGGCGAACAACCTCGCGGCCGGTGAGCAGTTCGAATGCGCGAAGAACCGAATCGTTGAGGAAAGTTCCGCCCTGAACAACAACGCGCTCGCCAAGGTCCGAGGGGTCCTTGAGCTTGATGACCTTATACAGGGCGTTACGCACAACCGAGTAGGAAAGGCCGGCGCTGATATCGCGCACATCCGCGCCTTCTTTTTGCGCCTGCTTGACCGAGGAATTCATAAAGACCGTGCAGCGCGTTCCCAAATCCACGGGATTCGTTGATTCCATGGCCATTTTCGCGAAGGTTCTGACATCGGTTCCCATGGTCTGCGCGAAGGTCTGCAGGAAGGAACCACAACCGGAGGAACAGGCCTCGTTGACGGAAATGGAATCGACTGCGTGATCCTTGATCCGCAGGTATTTCATGTCTTGGCCGCCGATGTCGATGACCGAGGTGACGCCGGGCTGGATGAATTCCGCGGCGCGGTAGTGCGCCATTGTTTCGATTTCGCCCTCGTCCATGGTCAGGGCTGCGGTGACCAGACCTTCGCCGTATCCGGTTGCGCAGGATCGACCAATCACGGTGCCTTCAGGCAGTTCACTGCGGACCCTTCGAACAATTTCTACCGCTGCAGCGACGGGGTCACCTTCGTTGGAGGCATAGTGGGTGAAGACAATCCGGTCATCTTCGTCGATCAGAACTGCCTTGATAGTGGTTGAACCCGCATCAATTCCGAGCCAGCAGCGCCCGCGAGCCTGAGAGAGATCAGCCTTGGGGATGACTTCTTCTGCGTGACGCTGGACGAATTCTTCCTTCTCTTCCGGGGTCGCGAAAAGGGGCCGCATGCGAGCGGATTCGGCTTCGACGTGTGCGGTGGCGAGGCGGTCGATCAGTTGCTCGAGCGCGTTTCCTTCTTCTTCGCCTCGTTTCTTTGCTTCTTTCGAGGCCAAGAGTGCAGCTCCGATAGCGACGTACAGTTGCGCATTTTCCGGGGTGATGAAGGAGTCAGCCTTGGGGAGCAGAGTCTTGTAGGCCTCGCGTAGTTGAGGGAGGAAGTGCAGCGGGCCGCCCAGGAACATGACGTTTCCGCGGATGGGGCGACCGCAGGCAAGACCTGCAATGGTTTGGGTTGCGACCGCGCTGAAGATCGAGGCCGCAAGGTCCTCGTGCGCGGCGCCCTGGTTGATCAGTGGCTGGATATCCGATTTCGCGAAGACACCGCAGCGCGAGGCGATCGGGTAGAGCTGAGTGTGCGCTTCAGCCAGTGCGTTCAGTCCCGAGGCGTCGGTGTGGAGCAGTGTGGCCATCTGGTCGATGAATGCTCCGGTTCCACCCGCACAGGTTCCGTTCATACGCTGCTCGGGGGTGGGGTGAAGGTAGGTGAGCTTCGCATCTTCACCGCCCAATTCGATAACGACGTCGACTTCTGGGTGGAGTCGCTGAGTGGATTCCGTTCCGGCGATGACCTCCTGAACGAAGGGGATTTTCATTGCTCGAGCGGTCGTCAAACCACCCGATCCGGTGATCGCAGCTTGGACGACCAATCCCGGGTAAATATCCTCGATATCTTCAAGGAGGTGTCCGAGTTCGGCGCGAACATCTGCGTTGTGGCGACGATAGTCGGAGAAGAGGATGCGATTGCCATCCAAGACAACGGCTTTGACCGTCGTTGACCCCACGTCAATGCCAAGCTGGCACGGGTGATCGGGCGTGCTTTCGACGTGTAGACGCGAGCCTTCAATGATCTGCGTATCCATGTTGGGCACGCTATGTCCCTGATTTCTAATTTCCAAACTGTTGAAATTAGACTGAGCTCATGGCGAGGATGCATCAACCAAGGGCGGAAAAACAGCGAAAAGCGCCTTCAGATTCCCTGACAACTAGCACTGAAGTTTCATCAGGTGTTGAAATTTCTGATTCAAATAACGCAACATCGTATGTATCTAAAATCCACCGTGGCCCCAGCGCCTGCCGCGGCGAAGTCAAACAGCACATCATTGCAGCTGCCAGAAGTGAATTCGTCTCTCAGGGCTACGACCACACAACCCTGCGTTCAATCGCCCGAGCAGCCGGATGCGACCCCGCGCTCATCACCTACTATTTCGGAACTAAGCAGAAACTTTTCCGCGCCTGCATGGATCTTCCCCTCGATCCGGCCTCGGAAATCATCGCGCTTCTTACCCCAGGCCCACAGGGAGCGGCCACACGCTTAGTTGACTACATCCTGGACCTCTACGAGCACACGCTCACTTCAGACACCCTCTTAGCGCTTATGCGCGCGCTGATCACTGATACCTCGACCTCTCAGCGCTTTCGCACCTATATCCGAAGCGATGTCTTAGAGCAGATCAGTCAATTCCTTGCCGCAGACCCTGAACGCGCTCGGCGCCTTGGCGAGGAACTCGAGATCGTCCTTTCCATGCTGTACGGCGTAGTCACCATGCGCTACATCATTGCTCTGGAGCCTCTGGCAACCATGCCTCGTCAGCGCATTCACGAAAGCCTGACCCCTCTATTGCAACAGCGCATCGATCACATATTCGCCTCACTTCTTCCGCAATAAAAAGCCACTTTCGGCGCGCGCGCGGCATCAAATCGCATGGCTGTTGGCACAATTGGAGCATGACAACTCACGCTCCCACTGCTGAAGAACGCGCAGCTTTTGTCGCCCCCCGACCCAAGCGTCACTGGTGGCAAACGCGTAAGGGCACCGCAGCCGGCACCGCTGGGGGCAAAGTCGTCTATTTCGCTCGAAGTGCAACCATTATTGATCCCTCAACCCAGGCCCACTACCTCGACCGCTCAGATCTTGCTTTCCGCGCTGATTCAACGGTTGCTGTTTTCGACCCCCAATCTGCGCGTCGCCATCATGTCGCATGCGTTCTTTCTGGCATCAGCCCACTTGATGAAGGTTCGGTCTGGATGCCGACGGGCAGCAGGACTACCCTGATCAGCCCCGATGAAGTTCTGAACCCCTCCCTAACGCTCCTCCAAAACTTGGTAATTCCGTGCGCAACGATGGGGCAAACCCTTGACCCCGAGGTCATCGACTCAACGGCCTCTCGCCTGAACATCGATCTCACGCGTTCCGCCAGTGACCTTTCAGCCTCTGAATTGTTGGATTTCCAGGTGTTACGCGCGATCGTGTATCGCGCAAACCTGGTGATTATCAGCGACCTTCCCGCCGAGGTCGACCAGGGTGAATTCCTTGACGAGTTCTTCGAGGCCCTCACTCCCCTGCGTTCCAGCGGCGCGTGCGTCGTTTTCTTTACCGATCTTTCCCAAGCTGCCGAGCATGCCGACCGCCTTCTCATCATCGCGAATAGCACGGTCGCCGCAGACACCGGAAAGGTTGACGCGCAATTCATCTCCATGGCCTACGAGGCCATCAACGAAGATCCCACCTCCTACCTTGGGCCAATTCCACGCGCGGGCGATCCGATTCTTCCCCCTTCCTCCTCCGGTGACGAGGCCGACTCCCCCGCCGACACCACCTCTGCAGCTCACACCGACTCGGCGACCATTGCCCCCAACCTCCCCCACGAAGATAACGAGGCCTCAGAAGAGGAAGCCCCGCCCGCAGAGGAGAGCCGTGGCGAGGATTCCACCGCCGCCTCGGAGCTCGAGGAAGAGGATGAGGAGCCCGCAATCACGCCCAATTGGCACCCACTGACTACTCGGGTTGTGCGCACGGCGGACTCTCCGCTCCCTGAGCCTGTGACTTCGCAGTGGGATGACAATCCTGAGACCGCTGAAATTGCTCTTGCTGCGATTGCCCAGGCACAGCGTTTCCATCGCATTGATCAGGCGCGCGCTTCACTGGGTGATGAACTCAAAGAACAACTCAATGAAGATCTGCCTTCCGGTTCTGAGGCAAGCCCCGAGGAGCTTGCGCTGATCGAACACGCACAAAAAATCTTGGGCGAGCTCCCCGGTTCGGTAATGCCGGATGAGGATTCGGTACCCGAGTCGGATGCTAAGTGACACGTATTCGTGTCAAAATTAAAGAGTGACTGCACTTCGGTGCCCATCTTCGTAGGAAGCGATGAAGGTATGAGTAATTACCGTCCCTCTTTGGGGCAGGTTCCGTCTGAGCCCAAACCCCCCAGTATTGGCGAGCTTTTCGGCCGTATGACGGCACAAATCTCCACGCTCATCCGCGGAGAAATCGAACTGACAAAGACCAAGGCGATGACCTTCCTCAACTTCGCAAAAGCGGGGATCATCGCACTGGTTATTGCGGGGGTTTTCGCCCTCTACGGCCTGGGATGGCTTCTGCACAGTGCGGAACTTGCACTGGCTTTGGTTCTTCCCACTTGGGCAGCGTCACTCATCGTGTGTGGCGTGATTTTCTTGATCGTCATCATCTTCGCTCTGGTTGGCATCTCGAAGCTGAAGAAGTCTAGCCAGAACGTTCCCGCACCCCAGCAGGGCCTGAAGGAAGATGTGGACGCCGTGAAGAAAGGGGCTCAAAAGTGAGCAACGAGCAGACTCAAGCGGACCTGAGCGCAGATGAGATTGAAGCCCAGCTACGCATGACGCGTATTGAGCTCACCAATACGGTTGATCAGCTTGTGACACAGCTTCACCCTTCATACCAAATTGAGCAGGCAAAGCAGAATGCTCAGGCAAAGGTTGAGGAGCTCAAGGAACGTGCTCGCTCGACTTGGGAGCTGGCACGCGAAGGTGATACTGACGCGATGCGCACTCTGGGAATTGCCGCATGCTCTGTCGTGGCAGTTGTCGGTCTTGTTGCGTGGCGTATTACTTCCCGCGTGAGGCGTTCGGGTTCTAAGAACTCCCGCTGAAGGCATAATTTGGCCCCATCCAACACTTCGGGTGGGGATCGGGCATCGTTTTTAGGTATGATGTTCCCACGAAACATTTTGAACACCTAGGGCACCGCTTGTGCGGACCCGACCGAAGTAGAGGGGGTCGACGCCATGGGGCGCGGCCGTCAAAAGGCCAAGCAGACGAAAGTCGCACGCAAGCTGAAGTATTTCAGCCCTGACACCGACCTGGATGCACTCCAAAGGGAGCTTGCAGCCGGGCATGAGACGCATAGCGAAGAGCAGCCAGACGAAGACGATCTGTATGCACGCTACGCTGATTACGCCGAAGATGACCAGGATTCCCAGGATGACCACTGGGATGACGAGGACTACTGGACCTCTCCTTCCTCGCAATCGCGAAAGTAGCTGAGCTCTTCCGCTTTAAGACATAAGGAAACACCGTCAGACGGGTTTGTTACACCCATCTGACGGTGTTTTTGTATCTGCTAGGAAGGAAGCCAGGTAGGGTGAGAAGCTGCCTGAAGGCTTGAAGAAGGGCATCACTCTTTACCCGGATAAAACACAGTCCCGGTGGCGATTTCTCGCCACCGGGACCAGCGTTATAGCGTCAGTGCGCTAGATGGTTCAGTCCATCTTGCGACGCGTTGCAACTGCAGCGCCACCGGCGATCAATGCTGCCATTCCAAGGCCCAGCAGAATTCCGCTGTTTGCACCGGTCTTTGCCAGGGAAGACTTGGGGTTCTTCGGCTTCTTGGGCTGCTCAGAGGGCGTCGAGGGAGGAGTCGACTCGGTCGGTGCGGGAGGCACCGAGGTGGTGGTCGAGGGGCTCGGCTCGGGAGTCGTGGTCGACGGGGTGGGCTGAGGAGCCGGAGTCGTCGTGGACGGGGTGGGCTTCGGAGCCGGAGTCGTGGTCGACGGAGTCGGCTCGGGCGTGGTGGTGCTCGGAGTCGGCTTCGGAGCCGGAGTGGTCGTGGACGGGGTGGGCTTCGGAGCCGGAGTGGTCGTCGACGGAGTCGGTGACGGCGCAGGAGTCGTCGTGGACGGCGTGGGCTCCGGGGTCGGAGTCGTGGGCTCCGGGGTCGGGGTCGGCTTCGGCTTGGTCACGTTGGTGACTGTTGCGGTGTAGTCCTTTTCGGGATTAACCGTCAGAGTTGCGGTCTTCTTGTCCGCGCCCAAGGTGACGCCATCAGATTCGCTGAAGACACCGGAAGTTGCGTTATCCCACAAGACACTTGCATCGGGAAGGTTCTTTTCCTTGATGGTGACCTTCGTGCCGACAGGCAGCTTGTCCGGGTAGGTGTAGGTCTGTCCCTTCTTAACGGTGACAGTTTCAGTCTTGTCAACGCCGGGGCCCTTCAGGGTCACTTCGAAGGAGAAGTCCGGATCATCGGTCAGAGCAGCTGCGGAGTCATCAACCTTCTTGGCGATGGAGAAGACCTGCTTTGCTTCTGCACCAGCATCAGCACCGTAGACGAGCTTTTCACTTGCAACCGAAGCGCCCGGAGTGCCCGGAGCTTCGATGTTTGCAGTATTCCAGTAGCGTCCGTTCACCAGGTTCTCAACGCGACCGTAGAGGGTGAAGACTGCGAACTGGTTTGCAGGAATCTCAGGAATCTGAATCTTGAGCGCGTTTGCATCACAGGTGATGGTCGCGTTTTCACGGAGAGAACCGTTAGAGAGGTCCGCACCTGCGTAGTTTGCGCCGCCAACAGCTGCAAGAAGCTTGAAGTTAGTGGCATTGGTCTTCAACTGGTTCGTCAGATCGGTGCAGTCGAAGTCCCACTTGGTGTCTTCGGAGTTGTCGGTAAAGGTCACGTTCTTCAGACCAGCGGAGCCACCGGGAATGGTCACGCGCCAAGAGATGGTGCGGCTCTTGTTCCAAACGGTGCCGGGGTAGGTCCAGAAGCCATCCTTACGGAAACCTTCGCCAACACCGACGCCCTTCTTGACGTTAACGTCAACGGACTTGGTCTCGGTCAGATGGAAAGGCTGCGTGCCTCCGATCTCATTGGCCTCCAGGGTCAAGCGCGAGCGAGTGATCACCCAGCCATCCCAAGATGCCGCACCCTCAGCTGCTTCATTGAAGACGACCTTGACAGTGCCATCCGATCCCCAAGTAGCGCAGCCAATCACGGTGCCCGATGCGGACTTCACATCGAAGGTGAAGGGAGCGATCGGGTTTGCGGACTTGGTTGAAAGCTTGTACTGGAAGTACTGACCTGCGGTCACCTTCGAGCTGGTCGACCACTTGACCTTGTAACCAAGGGTCTGACCAACAGTGAGGTTCGTCGTTGCATTTCCATTGTCGTCAACCAGTTCAGGCTGGCCAACAGTCATTTTCGAGGTGATATCCGTGGTGGGTGCGGGACAAGTTGCGGCGTGGGCGGCGGGAGCGGCAGCGTCAGAGAAGATCTCAACGGCACCGATACCACCAACCGCAAGCGTCAGCGCTGCGAGCGCAGAAACCGCGCGCTTAGTGCGGAGGGTTGTCATAGGAAAAACTCCAAAAATCCGAAGATTGACAGATTCAAAAATATATTACAGGTAATCAGGCTGAAATTCCTAGTGTTTTCTCAGCTAAATTTATTCAGATTTCATTCATAAACATTTCATAAAGAAACCAGGAAGTCATCCTCGTCAACCACAGCTCCGCCCGCAATTCCAAGGATAATTGTTGCTGCAGACTCAATATCACGAGTCGAACGCATACGCTCCAAACGCTCGGAACGAGTGACGATACTCTCAGGAACCTCGACATTTCCCTTAGGAAGCCAGCGTAGTCGATACTCAATGACCGCCCCCTGCGCCCATTCCTCCCAGCGCAAGACATGAGGAACCTGCTCGACCTGATGCACTTCAACCATCATGATCGACTGATTCCCAATAGGACTGAGCAAAGCAAAACCATCAACAACTTGTTCAGCGCTTAGTGCATGTTCACGATCCCGCGCTAAGGCTTCGCGCAACTCATCACTCAACTCATGCACCACTGAACGCAGCTCTCGTTCAGCCTCGGCATCGCGACGATTCTGACGGGAAGGCTCTCCCTGCGCATCAGCAACCAACTCGCGCGAATCAATCGTCTCTGGGAAAACCTCAGCCAAGGCCTCGGCAAGTTCAGCGGGCCCCACCCAACGCGGCGAATACACGGCCAAGGACACTGCGGAATCAGGATCGGGCTGCATAACAACGCCACTTCCCGCAATGCGCACAGCCCCAGCCAAGCGCCGAGCCATCCGCTCCAGCACCAGCAAGACCTGATATTCGAGCCCGACGGGCAAGCCCTCGGGGAAAGCCGAAGCCCAGCGGTCACTCGCGGCAAGCTCAGGCGGTGCAGGCTCCCCGCGCATCGGCTCGCACTCCACAACCCACGCGTGAGTGAGGTCTGCACCCAAGCCAAGTGGACCTCGGACGTTGACGGGAAGCGCCCACGGACCAGAAAGCTGCACTCCCCCGCGAAGGTGCAGGCGACCGGGCGCAACCCAATGGGCCTCGTCCCAGGCGGAAACAGCCAAGGCCTCAAGCTCATCATCTTCAACGGACGCGCCCACGCAGAAGAGGTGATTCGCCAGTCCAAGCTCAACGGGAAGCGGCAAAACCTCACGCGCAGCGGAGCTAGTCCCCATAGACACGCGCGCGACATGGTCATCGAGGCGAATCTCGCCGGTGCCATTTACTCTCAGCGCGGTATCGAAAGCATGCATCCCCCCGACCGAAGTCATCGAGGTTTCAGTTAACGGATGCGAAGCCGTCTGACTCAGCGAGGACTGGACGCCTCTCGCGGAATCATGAGCCTGTCCAGCAGGAGCAGCTTCTAAACGCTCACGAAAGGACCGGCGTTTGGGAGGCAGCGATGCTTCTTGGGCCACGATCAGCGCTCGATACGGGTGCGGCTAAAGCGAAGGTGAGTACGCGAGGGCGTCGGCCCGCGCTGACCCTGGTAGTGAGAACCCAGGCCTTCACTGCCGTAGGGATGCTCGGCGGGCGAGGACAGGTCAAAGAAGCACAACTGACCAATCTTCATACCCGGGTAGAGCAGGATCGGCATGGTCGCAGTATTCGACAGTTCCAGGGTGACGTGGCCAGAGAAGCCGGGGTCAATGAAGCCAGCGGTTGAGTGGGTCAGCAGGCCCAAGCGACCCAGCGATGACTTCCCTTCAAGGCGCGCAGCGATGTCGTCGCCCAGGGTCACCAGCTCATAGGTTGCGCCCAGTACAAACTCACCGGGGTGCAGCACGAAGGGATCATCCGGTCCCACGTCCACGCTGTGGGTCAGGTCAGATTGATCGGCAGCGGGATCGATCACCGGATAGCGGTGATTATCGAAAAGGCGGAAAAGTCGATCCAAACGCACATCGATACTTGCGGGTTGAATCAGAGAGCGATCAAGCGGATCCAATTGAATACGTCCGCTATCAAGGCTTGCTGAAATATCGCGATCACTGAGCAGCATGGTGCCATTCTCGCACAGTTTGGGGTGAGCCTTCGCGCCTCAGCGGGCGCGTTGGGTGACGGCTAAGCTACCTGTGTGCCCGTGACTGAAAGAGAAACTGCCCGTAGTGCCATCATGGAGTGGTACCGCCTTCATCGCCGCGATCTTCCCATGCGCGCTGATGATGTTTCCCCGTGGGGCACGCTTGTTTTTGAGGTCATGAGCCAGCAAACCCCCATCCCTCGCGTTCAGCCGATTTGGGAGCGCTGGATGAGTCTGTGGCCAACTCCCGCAGATCTGGCGAAAGCATCCCCCGCCGAGGTCCTTGTCGAGTGGAGCCACCTGGGCTACCCATCGCGGGCTCTGCGCCTTCGCGATTGCGCACTCAGTATCACGCGCGATTTCGGGGGCGTTCTCCCTTCTTCCTACGAGGCCTTGCTGGAGCTGCCAGGAATTGGCCCCTACACCGCCAGCGCAATTGCATCCTTCCAGTTCCACCAGCGCGTTCCCGTCCTTGATACGAATATTCGGCGAGTGTTCGCACGCATCTGCGACGGAGTTGAGTTTGCGCGACGCAGCGCACCTTCGCGCTTAGAGTTCGCTGCGGCAATGGAATGGCTGCCCGAAGATGGCGCAGAGTGCGCGCTGTGGAATGTGGCGATCATGGAGTTTGGCGCGCTTGTCTGCACGCAGCGCTCCCCCAAGTGTGAAGTCTGCCCACTGCGCGAGGACTGCGCGTGGGCAAAGGCTGGTTTCCCGCCCGCCGAGGTGAGGCCTCGTGGTCAGGCGTGGAAGGGAACGGACCGCCAGGCTCGGGGGCGCGTGATGGCGGCTTTGCGCGCATCTCCCTCGGGAATTTCGATTGACGAGGCCGTCGCCGCTGCACGCTTAGAGGGCGCGGATCCGGAGCAGGCTCCTCGCGTCATTGAGGCTCTGACACGCGATGGCCTGGTTGCCGAAGAGGTGGCAACCAGGCACATCACTCTTCCTCGGGAATGAGGAAGGGGCTGGACCCTGGAGGGCGGGCCTAGCCCTTGACTGCTCCTGCCATTGCGAAGCTTCCTCCGGAAACCTTCTGCATGATTGCGTACAGGACCAAAGCCGGGCTGGAATAGATCACCGCGAATGCGGCAAGCTTTCCATAAACAACGGCTCCGTGAGTTCCGAAGAACTGGTAAATAGCGACGGCAGCTGGCTGAATATCCGGATCAGTCGTCAAGATGAAGGGGACGAAGAAGTTCCCCCAAGTTGCGGTGAAAATGAAGATGAAGACGACCAACAGACCGGGTTTCATCAGGGGAAGAACAATGGTTCGCAGCGCTTTGAGGGCGCTGGCGCCATCGACCCAGGCGGCTTCTTCAAGAGACACAGGGACGGAGTCCATGAAGTTCTTGAGCATCCACACGGCCATGGGCAGTGAGGTCGCAGTCATGAAGCAGATGATGCCGGGCATCGAATCGATCAGATCGAGGCTGACGAAGAGTGAGTACACGGGAACCATCAGTGCCGTAATCGGCAAGCAGGTTCCAAAAAGAATCGTGTACATAAATCCGCGAGCGAAACGACTCTTATAGCGAGAAAGCGGGTAGGCCGCGAGTGCACCGACAACAACGGTCAAGATTGCCGTTCCGAAGGAGAGAAGCGCAGAATTCCACAGAGGAAGCCAGGTTCGATCAAATGTCGCGATATCCGAGTAGTTCGAAGTTGTGAACTGCTCAGGAACACTCAGGGAGACGGTTGCCGTTGGGTTGAAGGAGGCAAAGAGCACCCACGCCAATGGAATCAGGAATGAAATTCCGATCAATGCCAAGACGATGCTTGAGATTAAGCGAACCGTTTTCTCACGCGGATTAGCGACGGAGGGGATTTCCTTAGCTTGCGTAGCCATCAGTCCACCTCCGGCTTCAGAGCGCGAATGTAAACTAGAGCAAAGAGCGCACCCAGCACAATGGTCACCGTGGCAATCGCCGTACCGTAGCCAATCAGAGAGTTCTTAAAGGCTTCTTGGTAGGCCATGACCGGGAGGGTCGTCGACTGGGTTCCCGGACCGCCGCCCGTCATCACCCACAGGAGCGTAAAGACACCCAGGGTTTGAAGGGTGGTCAGGAGCAGGTTGGTGGAGATGGAGCCCTTGATCATGGGAAGGGTGACGAAGAAGAAACGCTGCCATCCGCGTGCTCCATCGACTTTTGCCGCTTCTTGAATTTCCGGTGGAACCTCAGCTAGAGCCGCCGAGTACACCATCATTGAGAAGGCCGTACCACGCCAAATATTGGCCATGATGACCGAGAACATGGGGAAAGTCAGGAGCCACGTTGTTCCGCCGAGGCCGATGTAACTGAGCAGGACGTTGAGCGTTCCGTCTGTAGAGAAGAAAGCATAGAGCGCGAAGGCGGCGACGATTTCAGGCATAACCCAAGCAATAACAACGACGCCACCGACAAGTGTGGAAAGGATCTTCGGCGCCTTGCGCATGAGCATTGCCAAGGCCAGACCCAAGATGTTCTGGCCAACAACCGCTGATGCAAACACGAAGATCACTGTAAGCAGGACTGCTTTCCAGAAACCATTACTGGTCAGCAGTTCCACATAGTTTTCGAGGCCAACAAATTCGGGGTTTGCCGCTTTGTAGCCCGAAAGGGCGGCATTGGTCAAAGACCCATATACCGAGTATGCAATGGGACCGATGAGGAACACCGCCATAAGAGCAACTGCTGGAAACAGCAGGCCCATTCGGCCCGTTTGGCGGGCGATGCGAGAGATCAGTGTCTCGCGTCGCCCGCCAAGGGTCGCAGTGCTCTCGGTCCCCACACGAACCGAGGTGGACATGTTACTTCGCCGCTTCGATGTTCTTCTCGCCGACGATCTTCACCAGGCCCTCGTCATAGGCCTTTGCGGCCTGTTCGGGGGTCTGTTCCTTGGTGACCACAGATTCGGTGGCCGTCTGGATATTTGTGGAGATCTGCGGGTAGTCGGGAGTTGCAGGGCGGAAATGGGTGTACTGAACAAGATCAGCGAAGAACTTGAAGGAGGGGTTGGCCTTGAGGTACTCGGGATCGGAGATGATGTCCTTACGGACGGCAATCGCGGAGGTCGCGATGGAGTACTGCAGGGAGCCCTTCTTGTTCAGAGCGGTCTTGACGAAGTCGGCTGCCAGCTCGGGATCCTTGGTCTGGGATCCAACGGAGAGCACCCAGCCACCTGAGAGCGTGGTGAATCCGGGTGCTTGCCCCTTCTGAGTCGGCATCTTTGCCAGACCGATGGTGTCTTGCCATTCGGCCCACTTGGTGGAGTCCTGCATCCACACGTAGGGAAGCCAGGAACCATCGATATCGATGGCGAGCTTGCCCTTGGGGAGGAGTTCAGTGGAAACGCGAGTACCGACTGCCTTGTCCAGAGCAATGTCGTTGGAGGGGGCCAGGCCTTCAGAGTATGCGGTCTGGTAGAAGGTCAGGGCATCCTTAAAGCCCTGGGAGCCGCTGACCCACTTGTTGGTGTCGGTGTTGTACAGGGTGTCCTGAGTTCCGTAGAGCAGCATTTCGAAGCCCTGCATGGTGGTCTGTTCGCCACCGGCGCGGCCTGCGTAGATGTTCATGGGGATAACGTCGGGCACCTTTTCCTTGATGGTGCGTGCTGCGGAAAGAATCTCGTCCCAGTTCTTGGGCTGCCAATCGGTCGGTAGACCCGCCTGCTCGAAGATCTTCTTATTGAAGTAGATACCGCGGGTATCGGTGCCGAAGGGAACACCGTAGAGCTTGCCATCCATGCCCTTTGCGCCCTGAGTCGAGCTTTCGGAGTACTGGCTCCACTCATCCCAGTCCTTCACGTACTGATCGATGGGCAGTAGGTATCCGGCTGCAGCATCGCTCATGACCTGGAAGGTGTCTTCATAGATGATGTCGGGAGCCTTGGACTTCGACTTATTCATCAGTGCGAGCTTGGTGAAGTACTGGTCAGCCTCGGCTTCAACGGGCTGAAGATCGATGGTGACACCCTTGTGGGTCGACTCGAATTCTTCCTTCGCACGCTTCATGAAGTCTTCAACCTGCGGGAAAGACGAGGTCTTGTAGTAGGCGACGACAAGCGACTTTCCTTCTGAGCTTCCAGAAGCAGCCTTGTCCTTGGATCCAGAGCACGCTGTCAGTCCCACGGCGGCGATACCCAGAACTGCAACGGCGGCGAGTGCACGACGCGCCATTGAACTCTCCTTTGATAGTTCGGTGACTTCTTTCGGTTTACCTGCGGCTTCACTGTCGCCCGGCTTCCCCGCGCCCCTATGACACGGAAGTCCTTGCTGTGAATTGTATTACTACGTAGAAATGGCTTTCTAGCCCCTATGGTTACACTTCGGTCACGATCTTGACAAAGTTTCCTGAATATTTGGTGAGCGAATATTTGCAGCTCACAGGGCATATAGAGAAGGGTGCAGCACCGGCTCAGTGCCGATGCTGCACCCCCCTCTTCGATCTTTCGATTAGTCCCGGTTCTTCTAGCTGTTCTCAGTCATAAAGCGACTGATCAACGAACGAATTTCGCCCCAAGTAACAGAGCCAGGCACGGATAGCGACCCGTGGAAAGTCCCCGCGAACATATGCAACTCAGCAATACACCCGCTATCAACCAGGTCAGTTGCCAGTGCAATTCCCTCATCTCGAAGAGGATCGACAGGATTCACAACGACTAATGCCGGAGGGAAGCCAATTTCCCTCATGTGTTCCCGCGGCTTGGGAAATGCCGATTCGACGAGTGCGTCAGGGATTTTTGATTCCTTTCCCTCTTCCCCCGTAGCCAGCGCAAGCCCAAAGAAATGTCGCCACGCACCGCCTGCCGCGCGACGTGTCCAGATGGGACCATCTGCAAAGAGCGAGCTTGAGTGCGTCGACAAGCTCGGGTCAATGCACGGTTCCAGCAAGACAAGGCCTCTGATCATGGAAGAAATCCGCTCATATCGAGCCATAGTTTCTTCATCTTGCAGCACTGGTGAAACCAGTCCGTAGAGGCGGCTCACCATGGAATAGGCAAGTCCGGCTCCTGCGGAATCCCCCAAAACGAAAATTGGACGTTCATACCCAAAACGCTCAAGGGCCTCGGCAAGGGCGGAAATACAGTCGTCGACGGGGATCGGGAAGGGAAATTCGGGTGCGAGGCGATACTCCGGAGAGAGGACGATCGCACCGAAGCGCGTTGCAAGTTCGTCATTCTTCGCATCGTCGAATGCCGCGCGCCCAGCGACGTATCCCCCACCGTGGATCGACACCAGGATCGGCGCATTACCCTGCAGGTTAGCGGGGATGAAGCTGCGCCCATGCGAGGTCACTTCGAGCCTATTGACTGCTTCGTGGGGATTCTCCAGAAGAGCATCTCCCCTAGCGCGCATCGCAGGCAGGTCCCATGTTGTTTGTTCGGGTGTTGCTTCGATAACCGGCAGCAACTCAGGGCGTAGAAAGAACGAAGATTCAGTCATCCTTGTTCAATCCTTAGGGCCGAGCTTTGCAATAAAGGACTCGACCGCAGCGTAGAAGGGCTCGGGAGTTGAGCGGCGCACGCAGTGCCGAGCAGTGGGGATCAGAAGGGTAGTGACCTTCTCTAAGCCCAATTTATCGATGTCAGCGACACCTGCTGGGCCGATAAGGACATCGTCTCCATCCCCTGTAATCAGCAAAGTCGGGGTCTGAAGAGATTCCAGAATTTCATTTCGCGTGCGCGCACTACTGACTGCGATATTCGATAGGAAATTGCGATCCACCTGCACCTTTGCCTGTGCCCACCCGGTTGCTTCCGCGCGACTCCACAGCGGATAGCCCTTCAGAATCTGTTCAACTTCGTGTCCAAGATTGTCGGTCACGTGATTGCACCACTTCACCAGGTGTTCACCAAAAGTCTTGGAATCTCGCCGATTATCGGCAGTGAATAGAGCCGGGTCCTCCAGCACCAAAGCATCAACGTGGGCCAGGCCTCGTGAAACAATATCGGCGCTGGTTGCGCCACCCATCGAGTGCCCCATCAAGAGGACAAAGGGGGCAGGATCATCAGCTTCAATACGGTTAATCACCGCGGCCGCGCTCTGCACCAACGCCTCGAAAGGATCCTCAAGCTGCTCGGGACTAAAACGAGGGGAACACCCGTGCCCAAGCGCATCAATGCAGACGACCTCGAACTCGCCGGACCAACGCTCACTGACATCGCATAGGGCGGCAGCATTGTCGGTCACCCCATGAAGCGCATAGATACGTCCCTTGGTGGGAGTTCCACTGGTATTGATAGCAAGTTTTGCCGGCGTCATGAATCCTCCTCGGCGAGAAAACAGCCTGTTCATACGATGTTACGCAGCATACAATATTGGCAGAAAGTGAAGTGTCAGTTGGCAATGCACGCGGTCCTCAGTGCAGAGCGACCGCCAAGACATTCCAATACGATCGATGATGCTTGCTAAGCACTCGGACCTACAAAAGAGTAAACAGGGTGGTTTTCTCATGAGTTCTGACGCGGGCGGCGCATGGGAGGAGCAGGACCTCGCCAAAGCCAAGCGGGCCTTAATTTCCGTGACGTCTTTCCTTGGCCTACTGACAATTTTCTACGCGGCCTTTACTTTCTGTGCCGATTCCTGGCAGGTTACATCGGCAGGGCTCGCAGCAGCCGCCCTAATTGCTCTTGTTGCCTGGCTGCTGTCGCGCCGTTGGCCAGATCAAGCGGTTCCTTCAACGGCAGCCGCAAAATTCGTCGGAATTACTTCGGGAATTGAGGGCATTGCCATCACCGTCGCTTTCATCTTGGGAGCCTTCGATCTGTGGTGGCTATTCCTTCCCTTGGTGCTGACCTCGGTCTCTCTACACTTCACGTCTATGCTCATCGCATACCGCAGGGTCGTTGATTGGTTCATCGTCCCGGTCAGCTTCGCCGCAACCGCACTTGCATGGAGCGCAGGAACTACAGATTTCTTCAACACATGGGCCATCGCCGGAGGCATGCTCTCGGGCTGCTGCGCGGGTTACGCCCTGGCACTTTTCTTGGTCCTGCGAAAGCTCTCTGCTTCCACGCAGGAAGACGAGGCCTAGCTGAGTTACTCAGTTTCCGCGGTGCCCATAGCTCGCCGGGTCAACGGGCTGCCGGTACTTCGGCAACCCCGCAACCACCAGCAGATACGACTCCGTCACAAGCTCACGGACCAGTTCGGCGCTAATCCCCGGTCCGGCCATCACACTGATCCAATGCTTCTTGTTCATGTGATAACCCGGAGTAATTGATTCAAAGCTTTCGCAGAGCGCACGGGCTTCCTCTGGATCCGCCTTGAGATTCACAATCCTCTTTCCCCGGACGCTTGAAATCATGAACCACTTCCCGCAGACCCGAGCCGCGTCACATTCCTCGTTGAAGGGATAAAGCTCGCTGGCCGGCAATTCGAGTGCAGCGTCGACAACGCTCTTCCAAAGCTGTTCATCATCTAGGTCAGGCTGCACGCTAGCCCCCTTTCACTGCCTCGTCCGAGTAACAAAAAAGCGGCCCGGAAGGACCGCTAGTGGAGCGGGCGACGGGAATCGAACCCGCGCTGTCAGCTTGGGAAGCTGAAGTTCTACCATTGAACTACGCCCGCGAGGTGCCTGATATCAATCGGTATGACCGGCACAACTCGTTCATCATAGCGGCTCCCCCGCCTGCAGTCCAAAGCATGACCTCTAGACTTAAAGGCGTGACTTCACCGAATCCACGCCCCGTTGTTGCCGCTGCAATCTTTGACCGTCTCCCCCACCCAACCGCGCTTTTGTGCGCTTCCCGCTCCTATCCTGAAGATTTGCGAGGCCTCTTCGAGCTTCCCGGCGGAAAGGTTGAGGAAGGGGAAGACCCCCTGCGCGGCCTCGTTCGTGAAATCGACGAAGAACTGGGGTGCGCACTGAGGATTGCTGAGCCGGTCCTCACGCCCGAGGGGAAGTGGTGGCCGATCCTGAACGGTCGGGTGATGGCGGTGTGGGGGTGCACCCTTGCCGACCCCACCCAAACTTTGACTCCGGGAGCCTCGCATCTGGAGCTACGGTGGACTCCTCTTGATCAAGTGATGGATTTACCCTGGATCCCTGCCGATTTCCCCATCGTCCAGGCGGCAATCAATCAGTTTTCATCTGGGAAATCCATGTGAATCGGCGAATGATCAAGACAGATCCAGAATTTCTGTCAGAATAGCTTTATGCCGAAAATTATTGGAGATTCGCTGGCCGACCATCGCGAGCTCACGCGCAACCGTCTTTTTGATGCACTTGCAAGTCTTCTTGCTGAGCAGCCATTCGATTCAATCTCCATGTCGCAGATCGCTTCGCGGGCAAAGGTTGGACGCACCGCGGTCTATAACCACTTCCCCGACAAGGAAGTCCTGCTGCTGGAATTCATGCGCCGGGTCACGGTGCAGTTCTCCCAAAAACTCCAAGAAGCGCTCGATCAGGTCGATGATCCACTTGCCCAACTGCGCATCTACATTCGTGCGCACTTGGAGATGACCACTCGTTATCACCTGAACTCAACCTTTAATCTGCGCACTCAAGTTTCACGTGAAAACTCTGCGCACCTGCACGACCACGCGACGATTATTTCGATGCGGCTCTTGGAAATCCTTGCGCGTTGCATGGAAACAGGCGCAATTCCGCGGCAAAACCCCCACGTATTGATTCCGCTTATTCATTCATGCCTTGCCGGGAATCGTCTTCCGGCCAACCCTCAGACCCGCGAAGCAACAATCCGCACTGTCCAAGCCTTCATCTTGCGAGGCATAGGGGCTGATGTTGAGGTTCCTTCTTCAGCTGAACGCCCGGGATCTGCCACCGCAGTTCAGGAAGTTTCGACTGCAGCAACGCCAGAAGGAGACGCTCGCGATAATTCGTATATGCGTTGTCCCATCAGTGCCTGACATCGTGTGAATCAGCTAACTCCGATAGGATCGGGGAATAAGTGGCCGGCACGAACCGTTGAGCTGGACATGAAGCGGGGCACGCGCCCCAACACGAATCAAAGGAGTGCCCTCAATGAGTACCATCGAGCTCACCACTGAAAACTTCAGCGAGACCGTTAATTCCGACAAGATCGTCCTGGTTGATTTCTGGGCGACCTGGTGCGGTCCGTGCCGTCAGTTCGGCCCCATCTTCGAGTCCGTCTCGGAGAAGCACCCCGACATCATTTTCGGCAAGGTCGACACCGATGCACAGCAGGAACTTGCTGCTTCCGCACAGATCTCGTCGATCCCGACCCTGATGATCTTCCGCGAAGGCGTCCTGATCTTCCGTAACTCCGGTGCTCTTCCGGCCGCTGCTCTTGAGGACCTGATCTCTCAGGCAGAAGCCCTGAACATGGAAGAGGTTCACGCCGAGGCCAAGAAGCACCAGGAATCCCACAACGACTGATGCTTGAACACGGTGTGCGATAGCTTCACACACCACCAAACCTCAAAAGGGGGTTGGAGACGGCTTTCCGTCTCCAACCCCCTTTTTTGTCTAATTAACGCAGCTGTAAGCGCTCAGCCAAGCAGTCAATCAGTAGCGGATCGCGTCGATCGGCTTGATGCGCACGGCCGCGAGCGCCGGGATGATGCCGCACAGGGCGCCGATGCTCGTGGAGATGGCAACGCCAGCGATGGCGGCGCCGGCGGGGAAGGCCGGGGTGTCACTCAAGGTGATATTGAGCGCCTCCAGGGGCAGGAATCGGACGACGACGACCGCGATTCCCACACCGATGACGCCGGCGAGGAAGGTCGCGACGACGGACTCCATGAAGACCGCGAAGAAGACGCGCGCTGCGGAGGCGCCGACGGCGCGGCGGATGCCGATCTCGCGCACGCGCTGGCGCACGGTCACGATGGCGACGTTCAGCAGGCCCAGGGCACCCAGGAACACGATGATGCCGCCGATCACCATGATGACGTTGGAGATGGTGCCCAGCTGCTCCACGCCAATGTCCTCGTGCTCACCGCCGGAGACGGAGACCTTCCATCCCTCGCCGAGGATCGAGGCCAGGGCGCGCGGCAGGTTCTCGCGGGCCTGGTCGGCGTTTTCGGTGCCCACCCACGCGAACATGGACGGCGCACCCATCTGCGGGAATGAGACGCGCGCCGCGTCGTAATGCGCGAACACGGTCGGCATGTCGAAGGAGCTCTTCGACTTGGTGACGCCGACGACGCGCATGGCCGTTCCATCGCTCGTATGCAGGACGATCGGAACCTGGTCGATGGGGGCGCGCCCCAGCTGGTTCCACAGGCTTTCAGAGATGACGACGGGAACCAGGCGCTGGTCTGCATCGCTGCTCACGACCCATCGGCCGGCGAGCATGCGCGTGCGGAAGATGACCTCGTAGGAGGGGTCCACGCCCTGGAATGCCACGCCGTCGACCATGTCGGAGATGTTCGTGAGCGGGTAGCCACGGAATTGCCCGCTGGAGCGCGCCTGTCGAGTTTCGACGATGTCACCGCCGCCGCTGGCAATGCGCGACCAGTAGTGAATGTCCATGCGCTCGGCCAGGGTACCCATGGCCTCGCTGAGCGTATCCTTCTCATCGGGTCGCTTGGCGGTCTGCGCGCCGGCGGCCGAGGCGGGATCGGAGGCGTCCTGATAGGGGCCGCCGATCCTGCCGACGCATTCGAGGAGCCTTCGGGGTCCAGGCGCAGGGTGACCGAGCGCCCCTCGTAGAGCTCCGCCAACTCGCGCGAGGACTGCAGGAGCAGGTCGCCGAGCGCGATGACGATCGTCATGGCGGCGACGGCCGCGACCACACCCACGAGGGAGAGGACGACGCGCGCCTTCTGGACCTTGACCTCGCCCCAGGCCTCGATGAGCGCGCCCAGGATCTGACTAACGGCGTTCACTGCTCACCCTCCTGCGACATCTCGGGGGACGAGGCCTGCTCGCCTTCCGGGTCACCCTCGGCGGGCGGACGCGGAGGTTCGGCCACAGCGGGTTCTGTGCCCACCTGCTCGGCCCCGGCCTCGTCGCCCGAGTGTCCGGCCTCCGCACGGTGGGTGAGCGCAGATGGATCCTCGACCTCGTGCAGCGTGCCGTCGTAGAGCTCGTAGGCACGCTGCGCCCGCGCTGCCACGGCCATGTCGTGCGTGATGACGATGAGCGCGGCGTTGGACTCGCGGGCGACCTCCTCGAGGAGGGCCATGACGACGCGGCCCGTGTCCGGGTCGAGGGCACCCGTCGGCTCGTCGGCGAGGATGACGCGCGGGCGGCGCACGAGGGCGCGCGCGATCGCGATGCGCTGCTGCTCGCCACCACTCATCTCGCCCGGGTAGGAGTCCGCGCGCTCACCCAGGCCCACGCGCTCCAGCATGTCGACGGCGATCGAACGCCGACGCAACAGCTGCGGGCCGGGGGCATACAGGAGGGGAACCTCGACGTTTTCGGCGGCCGTGCGCGCCGAGAAGATATTGAATTGCTGGAACACGAAGCCAAAGTCTTCTCCGCGCATCCGCGCGCGGCGCCCCTCGCCCAGGCGCGTGGTATCCACACCGTCCAGCTCGTATACGCCCGAGGTGGGGGTATCCAGCAGGCCGATGATATTGAGCATCGTGGACTTGCCCGTACCCGAGCGGCCCACGATGGAAACGTGCTCGCCCTGGGCGACGTCCAGGTTGACGCCGCGGAGAATGTGCAGGTCGTCCCCGTCAGGCAGGGTCACCGTGCGGGTCACGTCCCGCAGGCACACGAGGCTCATCGCGCCGACCCATCGCCAGAGCCGCCGGTATCGGCAGCGCCGCCTAGGTTGGTGGAATCCTGATTGTCCTTGTTCGAGGTCGGGGTGAACTCGAGGATCTCCTCACCCTCGGTCAGCCCCTTCTTGATCTCGACCATCTTGCCGTCCGTGATGCCCAGGGTGACGGCGCGCTTCTCGGGCTTAGTCGGGTCGGAGGTCGGCAGGTAGACGGAGCCGGACTGGTAGCGGCCCTCGACCGCGGAGATCGGCACCGCGAGGACGCCCATCGCCGATCCAGCCGTCATTTCGAGGGTGACCTGCAGGCCGGCGAACACCTTCTGGTTGGAGGGGATCGCGCAGCGGGCCTTCAGGTCCATCGAGGCCGAGGCCCCATTATCGGACCCGGCGTTCGATTTCGAGTCCTGCGCCTTGCCGCCCGAACTCACCACCTTCACACCCGAGCACTCGAAGGGCGCGGGGCCGTTCTTAATGGTAACGGTCGCCGTCGAAGGAGCGTCCTGCATGCGGTACATCTGGTCCGCACTCAGGGAGGCGACCGCGGAGAAGGTCGGGGGAACAATCGTCGCAACCGTGTCGCCAATCGCGAACTGCTGGCCCACGAGCACGCTCGTTGACACCGTCCCATCGCCGGGCGACACGACGGTCTCATACTTGTACGTCGGGTCGGCGGTCTCGACGCTCACGTTGCCGTCCTCGTCGGTCACCTGCCGGGTGTCGCCGGGAATCTCCTTGCGGATCTGGAGGAGCGCATCGCCCTTGGAAACCTTGTCACCGTCATTGACGAAGGTGCGCACGACGTTGCCGTCCAGGGTCGCGCGGGCCACGACCGGCTCGTCGGGCTGAATTGTGCCCGTCAGGGTCACCGTATTGGTGATATCTGCGCGCCCGACGGAGATTGTCATCTGCCCGAAGGATCCGCCCGGATCCACGCCGTCGCTCGTCTGCTTCTCCTGCGCGGCCGGGAAGAACGCAAACTTCACCAAGGCCACGGCGATTACTACCCAGGCAAGAACCTTGACAACATCGAACACCTGGGCGGTGCGGGTCTTTTGTGCCACGTGCGTCTCCTTCGATGAATGGCGTTGCCCAATCCTAAGGTGTTCCTAATTCTCACCGCAACAGTTTCCCTTCCACCCTGATGGATTTCTCAGGGTGTATCCCACTGGATGGGCGGCGCACCATCTACTCCCCCGAAGGGAGAGTAGATGTAGATGCGCAGGCAGATGGGGGGATCCGGCTCACCTTAAAGGCGCAGTAGCAGGACACGCGCCACGCTTACGACGCGCGTAGCAAACAAATGAGGACTACATCGTCAGCGCAGTCGCTGCGCCACGACCTCAGCGACCTGCACTGCGTTCAGGGCAGCGCCCTTGCGCAGGTTGTCACCGGAGACGACCAGGACGAGGCCACGGTTGCCGTCGACGGCCTGGTCGTGACGGATACGGCCGACGAGGACCTCGTCGCGGCCGGCGGCCTCGAGCGGAGTCGGGACGTCGACGACGCGCACGCCGGGGGCCTCGGCCAGCAGGGCACGCGCTTGGTCGGGCGTGATGTCGCCGGCGAACTCGGCGTGGATGGTGAGGGTGTGGCCGGTGTAGACGGGGACGCGCACGCAGGTACCGGACACTGCGAGGTCCGAAGTGTGCAGGATGCGGCGTGACTCGTTGCGCAGCTTCTGCTCCTCGTCGGTCTCTTCGGAGCCGTCATCGACGATGGAGCCGGCGAGCGGCACGACGTCGAAGGCGATGGGCGCAACGTACACATTGGGTTCGGGCAGGGTGACGGCGCGGCCATCGAGGGCCAGGCCCGTGACGTCCTGCTTGAGGCCGGCCTCGAGCTGGCTGGTCAGCTCGGCGACGCCGGCGCGGCCCGATCCGGAAACAGCCTGGTAGGAGGATACGAAGAGGCGCTTGATGCCGCCAGCAGCATCGACGAGGGGCTTGAGGACGGGCATGGCGGCCATAGTCGTGCAGTTGGGGTTTGCAATGATGCCCTTGGGACGGTTGTCGACGTCGTCGGGGTTGACCTCGGAGACGACCAGCGGAACCTCGGGGTCCTTACGCCAGGCCGAGGAGTTGTCGACGACCACGGCGCCGGCAGCCGCGAACTTGGGGGCATACTCGCGCGAGGCCGTAGCTCCCGCAGAGAAGATCGCGATGTCGATCCCCGAGAAGTCAGCAGTTGCGACGTCTTCGACGACGACCTCTTCGCCCTTCCACGGCAGGGTCGATCCAGCCGAACGAGCGGACGCAAAGAAACGAATCGTTTCAACCGGGAAATTGCGCTCTTCCAAGATCGTTCGCATGACGCGACCAACCTGGCCGGTCGCACCGACAACAGCAACAGTCAAACCTGACATTTTCAAGCCTCTCTAACTAGCGACGGACCGACTCAGCGGCCAGTACCCGCGTATACAACGGCCTCGGAAACCTCAGCGTCCAAGCCGAAAGCGGAGTGAACAACGGCAACTGCACGATCTAGATCATCCAGCTTCGTCACAATCGACAGACGGATCTCGGAAGAGGAAATCAGATCGATATTGATTCCCGCTTCTGACAGGGCAGCGAAGAGTCGCGCGGCCACACCGGGATTCGTACGCATACCCGTCCCGACCAGCGAAAGCTTGCCGATATTCGGGTTGTAGCGCACCTCCTTGAAGCCAATCTCTTCCTTCGCGGACTCCAGCGCATCGAGCGCAACCTGGGCATCGGCCTCGGGAATGGTGAAGGTGATGTTCGCGCGGGTCGGATCTGCAACGGGAATGTTCTGAACGATCATGTCGATGTTCGCGCCCGCAGCGGCGATCGTCTGGAAAACCATCGCGGCGCGGCCGGGGTGGTTCGGGACACCGGCGACCGTGATCTTGTCCTGGCCGCGGTCGTGGGCAATTCCAGAGATGATGGGCTGTTCCATCTTTCCTTCTTTCGGGTCGAGGAATGCGGCGTCAGGGACCAATCCCTTGAGCGCCGGCGAGGCCGGGCGGTCTGAAATCCAGGTTCCTTCCTTCTCGGAGAAGGAGGAACGAACGTGTAGGGGTACCTTGTAGCGGCGGGCGAATTCGACCGCGCGAAGGTGAAGAATCTTTGCGCCATGCGCAGCAAGTTCCAGGGTTTCTTCCGTTGAGATCGAGCGCAGGCGGTGCGCCTTGGGGACGATTCGCGGATCAGCGGAGAACAGGCCGTCGACGTCGGTGTAGATCTCGCACACATCGGCGTGCAAGGCAGCCGCGAGCGCAACCGCGGTCGTATCGGAACCGCCTCGGCCCAAAGTCGTCACATCATCATCGTCAGAAATTCCTTGGAAACCGGCGACAATTGCGACTTGACCTTCAGAGATTGAGCGGGCGACACGTTCGGGGACCATGCCGGTGATCTGGGCGCGACCATAAGCGGAAGTCGTGTGGATTCCGGCCTGCGCACCGGTGAAGGCCTGTGCAGGAACACCCAACTCGTTGATCGCCATGGACAGAAGGGACATCGAAATACGCTCACCAGCGGTGAGAAGGATGTCCATCTCACGCTCGGGGGCGTTGTCGGTAATCTGCGCGGCGGTGTCCAGGAGCTCGTCGGTTGTGTCGCCCATTGCTGAAACGACGACAACAAGCTTGTGTCCCGCGTTCCGAGTTTCAACGATGCGCTTTGCAACGCGTTTAATCGCTTCAACATCGGACACGGATGAGCCTCCGTACTTTTGCACGATGAGCGCCACGGGTGGTCCTAACTGTCTGCGTTTGGGTTATCTGTTCTTATCGTCCCTGAAAACTCGCGAATATGACGAGTACTGACCAACACGTGAACGTTTGTGTCAATTTATGAGCGTAACTTTCGGCACACTTGGCATATTCATAGGACCAACGAATATGGTTGAGTTACATCCACGGAAGGAGTCCTCGATGCCGCACACGATTTACGGGACCCCGGTTGTTCACGGTGTCTCCTATGCGCCGGTTGTTTGGACATCTCACCCGGCCCTTCCTTCCGACGATTTCACTCCCCTACCTCCCGAGGACCGCCCAGCCGTTGCCGTCTCCCTTGAGGAGATCTGCAAGAAGGTCGGTGAGGAACTCTTCGAGCGCTCAGCTCAGGCATTGGGCGACGTCTCAGACGTCCTTGTCATGACCGCGTCTTTAGCGACCGACCCGACGTGGATCCGCGAGGCTCAGTCTTGGATCTTCTCCGGTGTTCCGGCGCCGCAATCAGTTGTTCGCGCGACCGATAAATTCGTCGAGGTTTTCCGTTCCTCTGGTGGACTGATGCTTGAGCGCATCGCCGACCTCTACGACGTCCGTGACCTAGTCCTTGCTCACCTTGCCGAGGCCGACTCTGGGGTCTTCGCGTCAGGGGCAGGGACGCCGGTCGGTACTTCCCAGAAGGCGGCTCCTTTCGCTCCCTATATCGTGTGTGCACGCGACCTTTCCCCTTCAGATGCCGCAAACCTTGATCCCAAGTATTGCGTCGGAATTGCAACGGAATTGGGAGGTCCGACCTCGCACACATCGATTATTGCGCGCCAGTTGGGGATCCCCTGCATCGTCGCAGTGCGCAACTTGAGTGAACTGCGCCAGGGAGATCTTGTATTGATGGATGCCTTTGTGGGGTCTCTGGCTACCGAGGTTCCTGCCGAAGAGGCACAAGCTGCGGTTCAGCGAGATCAAAAGCGTGCACAGGCAGTAGCCGATTGGAACGCGCCCGCTCACACCAGCGATGAACACCCAGTAAAGCTCTTGGCCAATATTCACGACCTAGCAAGCGCGCAGGCCGCAGCTCAATCCCCCCACCTTGAATCAATCGGCCTTTTGCGTTCCGAAATGGCCTTCTTGAACGCACACAGCGAACCGACAATCGAAGAGCAAGTGAACTTTTACTCGGGGGTTTTTGAACAATTCCGCGGGCATTCTGTGTGCGTGCGCACTCTGGATGCGGGTTCAGATAAACCACTGGCCTACGCGACAATCCCCGGGGAAGACAACCCTGCGCTTGGAGTTCGAGGAATCCGAACCTCTGGCCCTCACCCGCAGATCCTTCACAACCAATTGGAAGCGATCGCTCTGGCAGCCATCCAACACCGAGAAACCTCGGTATCAATCATGGCTCCCATGATTTCAACGATTGCCGAAGCCCAGTGGTTCGCTTCGACAGTCCGCCAACTTTCCGAACGCTTCGAGGTCGCACTGCGCGCGGGAATCATGATCGAAGTCCCCGCGGCGGCACTATTGATCGATTCGATGATGAAATACGTCGATTTCGTATCAATTGGGACGAATGATCTGACGCAGTACACGATGGCTGCAGATCGCATGTCACCCGACTTGGCCGAATACTCCGATCCCTGGCAGCCTGCACCTTTGCGCCTGATTGCGCGGGTTGCGCGCGCTGGCCTTGAGCACGGGGTAAGCGTGAGCGTGTGTGGCGAGGCCGCGGCAGACCCGCTGCTCGCCTGCGTTTTCGTTGGTATGGGTATCCCCGCGCTTTCGATGCCGCGCTTGGCAATCCCCTCGGTGGGCGCGCAGCTTGCTCAGGTCAGCCTGGCACAGTGCCGCTTAGCTGCCGCTTCCGTTGTCGAGGCCGCTGATCCGGGCGATGCGCGCTACCGTGCACGCGAGGCACTCCAGGTGGAGTTTTAAGGAGAAGCAAGGATCTGAAGTACTCACTTCTGGTTACGCAGCTACCTGACTGAATCTGATCTGGACGATTAAAAAGTCCGGTTCCACTCTTGAGGTATTCCGAGGCTCGGAGTTCGAACCAAAGGATTCTGCAGAAATTCCTCAACAAGGAGCCTCGAAACTTTATCCGGCCATGTAGTTCCCGGAGACGTTACTCTCAGAAGATGCGACATGACGACAATCGCGCCAAAGATGCGTTCACTTTGTCGTGCTGGGAGCGCAGAGAATTTCGTTTGCGCCTTTAAGGCCGAAGTGGGCGCCGGGGTAAACGATTTATTCCACAGTCGACCGTGATGTGCGCATGTATTCCGTATGATTGCAAACTGTTCGAGCCACCGTGCTAGTGGTGATTGTTTCTTTGCTTTTTCCTGCTGATTCCGCGACAAGGAATTCAGATTAATTCGTATCCCCAGACTCTCTGCAATCGTTTGTTGGTCCCGAACACGCATCCCGTCAAACATTCGCGATAAATCACTGAAATCAAGGACCTCAGCCAATACCCAAAACGGAAACTGAGAATTATAGACATCACAATAATGTTGGATTGCTTCGCTACGCATACGCATACGCGAAATCCGTTTATCGGCAATTTCGAGCCACTGCTTATGTCGAAAGGTCGGACGAAAATTAGCAGAATTTTGATAGAAAACCGGATCGGTCATGCATAGACAGTCCCCGATTCTCGTCCGCATTGTCGTTTCAATACGCTCAATCGCATCGAAAAGAAGGGTACGTAGCTTCCGATCGGCCTCATACAATGCGACTACATCCGCGAAAGAGATTCCATTGTCGAATTCATCGAGATGTGTACCATCATCGTCAAGTTTCCGAGCTGGATACCAGTACGCTGAGAGCCGGTAATAGCTAACATTTGAGAGCCATTGCCACGCAAGCTGCTCATCAACTTGCATGCCGCGTTCGCGTAATGTTTCTATCTGTTCGCTAATCGTGGTTGCCGGCTTCAGTTCCTTTGACATCGAAGACATCCTCGTCATTCGCTGATAAAGATCCAGCCCACTCTCAACCATATTGGTTGAGGCGGGCTGAACGATTGATTAAAGAATATCGAATTTATGCCATTCTGTCATTCGCTTTTCTAATAAATTGTGCAGGTCATAATTTTGCCGCCGGCAAGATGACCGAGAAGGTCGTTCCGTGTTCGCCGGGCGCGCCCTCACCTTCGCATAAGGTATCGACATCCACCCGGCCACCCAAGGCCTCGGCAATCGAGGAAACAATCGACAGGCCCAACCCCGAGGATCCCTTCCCCTGACGTGAGCGCGAAGTGTCGCCTCGGACGAAGCGATCAAAGACGGTCGCACGCAGCTCGGGCGCAATTCCCGGTCCATCATCGGCAACGCTCAGGCGCACAAATCCCGGCGTCGATGCGGTACCAGCGATCGTTTGCACTCCAACTTTGACGTGAGTGCCAGCGGGAGTGTGGATCCTCGCGTTATTGACCAGGTTTGCGAAGACCTGGCGAAGCGCAGACTCATCACCCAGCACGGTGCAGGAAGTGCAGGAATCGGCCTCGTCATCAATTTCAGGAAGGTCCAGGCTCCACTGGTGATCCGGACCTGCCGCGTGGGCGTCTGACACTGCATCGATAGCCAGAGGGATCACATCTACCGGATCGCTGGCCAGTTCGCGTCCCGCATCAAGGCGGGCCAAGAGCAGAAGATCCTCAACCAGACCGGACATACGCGCGGACTCAGATGCGATTCGCGAAAGCGCAAGTTCTTGGTCCGTTGCCCCACGTTGAAGAAGCTGCGTGTAACCCTGAATCGATGCCAAAGGAGTTCGGAGTTCGTGCGAGGCATCGGCGACGAATTGACGCAGGCGCTGCTCGGATTCCGCGCGGGCCTGAAGCGCAGTCTCGACGTTGTCGATCATGGTGTTCAACGCAAAACCGACATCGCCAACTTCATCTCCGGGTTGGGCAATGGAGCTATCGACGCGATCAAAAGTGTCAACGGTCGGTGCGGCGATCAGATCTTGGGAACCGATATTCCGCGCGGTTGCGGCAACTTCACCCAGTGGAAGCATTTCCTTGCGAATCCACTTACGTCCGATAAAGGTCGCGCCAAGGATAACAACCAAGGCGATGACACCTTCAACGGCAATGAGCGCGAACAAGGTCGAATTATTCGCGGCCAAAGACAGGCCGACAATCAGCGTCTGGGAATCTTTCTGCGTGCACATCACGCGGAAAGCACCGTAATTCTTCAGATCGACGTCATGCCCCTGGGAGTCACAACGCAGCGAAAGCAGCTGCTGTTGGGCTTCCGAATCCAATTCGACGACGTCAAACTGCTTGACGACACCGGAAACCACCTCATCGTCGTGTTTGATGAGCTGCAACTGACCCTCGGAGGATCCCGGTCCGCGAAGGCCTCGGGGCCCTTTATCAGTCGGTGTTGCCGTTGGGTCCGCACTGGGGGAATTCGAGGCCGGGGCCTGAGCGTCATCGTCGTCGTGGTGAGGCGGAGGCGGGGGAAGCGGCTGTTCCAAGGTCAGTTCGGCATTCTTCTCCAGCCGAGAGAGCATTGATTCAAGCGAGGAATCCAGCTTCGATGTCATCCACGAGCGCATCGCAAATGCCGAAGCGGCAAGCATTGTCACCAGAGCAATGGCGACGGCAGCCGCAAGGAAGCGGCTCAGGCGAACAGTGAGAAGACGCGATCGCTTGCGCTTCGGTTGAGGTGCACTGTGCTTGGGAGCGCTCGCCTGAGATTCGGTATTCGAAGCTTGGGGGGCAGAGGCCGTCATTTGCGCTCCTATGAGGCGGGCCTGAGGATATAGCCGGCTCCCCTGACCGTGTGAATCATGGGTTCGCGCCCGGCGTCGATCTTCTTACGCAGGTAGGAGATATACAGTTCGACGATGTTTGCCTGACCACCGAAGTCGTAAGACCACACTCGATCAAGGATCTGCGACTTTGAAAGGACGACATTTGGGTTTTCCATGAAGTAGCGCAGCAGCTCGAATTCAGTGTTGGTGAGCGTAATTGCTTCACCGCCGCGCGCAACATCGTGAGAGTCCTCGTCCAAAGTCAGATCACCGACGGTCAGAACGCGTTCAGCGGTGACCGAGGCCATTCCAGATCGACGAAGCAGTGCGTCAATACGCGCAGTGACTTCATCGAGGTCGAAAGGCTTAGTGACGTAGTCATCTGCACCTGCACGCAGTCCGGCAACGCGGTCGGCAACGGCGTCACGCGCCGTCAAGAACAGGACGGGAAGGTGTGGCTTGCGCTTACGCAGGCGTTCCAGGGTTTCCATTCCATCCAGTCCGGGCATCTGGATATCCAAGACCACGACATCGGGATCGAAGGTATCGGCTTTATCCAGTGCTTCCCAACCGTTTGCTGCCGTTTGGGTTTCCCAGCCCTGGTGGCGCAGTGCTGATCCAAGTAGCTCGGCCAAGACCGATTCGTCATCCACAACAAGGACGCGCGCGGGTGTCCCATCGGGGCGAATAAAGCTGGACTCTGTTGTACTCACGTCGCGATCCTTTCACAATTTCCGCGGAAATTCAGGACATATTGCGCCGGCCTTCCATTGCCCGTCCCAGGGTAATGGAATCCGCATATTCCAAATCGCCGCCCACGGGAAGGCCCATGGCAAGGCGCGTTGTCGTCACACCAATTGTCGAAAGAGTGCGTGCTAGGTACGAGGCGGTTGCCTCTCCTTCAATATTCGGGTTTGTTGCGATGATGACCTCTTGAACAACACCATCTGACAGGCGTCCCAGAAGCTGACGAATACTGAGCTGATCGGGACCAATCCCGTGGATGGGATCAATAGCGCCGCCCAGAACGTGGTAGCGGCCGCGAAATACCCGCGAGTTCTCAATGGCCTGGATGTCCTTGGGTTCTTGGACAACACAGATCACGCTGGGATCACGCCGCGGATCACGACAGATCGAGCATTCATCGTCTTCGGTGAGGTTCCCGCAAACAACACAGTGCTTGACCTGATGACGGACCGCATTGATCGCAGTGGTCAGGCGTTCGACGTCCTCGGGCTCGGCCTCGAGAAGGTGCAAAGCCATACGCTGCGCACTCTTTGGCCCCACTCCGGGAAGTTGTCCCAATTCATCGATGAGGTCTTGAAGAGCTCCTTCGTACATGCGTCACCACCCACCCTGATCGTCAGTCTTTTGTTCGATGATGGTTCCGCCCAAAATATCCAAAACTGCTGGAATTCCAAAGAGATTCGATTCGGACATGTCCTGATCATCGATGCTGGCGCTGTCGTCCTCTGCCGCAGAAACGATGGGGGTTGCGGGAATTTCCTGCGCTTCTTCCTCTGCTGAGGCCTCCGCTGAAGCTGCCGGCTCCTCATCAGTATTCGCGTTGCCAGTTGAATGTGTGTCGTCGCTAGAACGCACGTCGTCGTTTTCTTCCATGCGTGCAAAGCGCTGCGAAGGAAGTGGCGTCACCTCAGCGAAGTTTGGAACTTCAGGAGCTGATTCTTCTTCAAGAGGGTCAAAACTTGGAGGCTGAACGACAGTTTCACTCCAACCGGAGGTCGCGACAGGCTCATCCTCTGGTTCATCATCAGGTTCAGGTGATGGGGCAGGTACTTCCTGTAAATCCTGCTCTACCTCTTCAACCTGATCCCCCGGATCAAAAGGGGGCGGCGCCTGAGTATGCCAATCGTAAGATTCCGGTGCCTGCGGATCATAGGGTTTCGAAGAATCGATCGGTTCCGCTGGAACATGGAATTCCGGTGTTGGTGCTGCTTCGTGCGCCGAAGCGTCTGTGTTGCCCGGTCCGGAGGGGACCGATTCTTGAGCGGGTGAAGCCTGAGCAACTCCGGCCTGCGCGGGTGTGGTCTGTGCTGGCGTGCTCTGCACAGGAGCCGCAACGGAATGTGCATTGGCAGAAGGCGTTGAAACTGCTGGCCCACCACCGGATTGCCCCACCTGTGCGCTCACGTGCAATCGAACACCCAAGACGTCATAGATCGTGTCTTCCACGATCTGCGCTCGTCCCCCGTTTGTAAAGCTTGCGACCATCCCTTGACTGGGGAAGAGGATGACCAACTGGTCTCCGTCAACGGCTCCCAATTGCCCGTTTTGAGACAGCAAGCTCCACACAACCCTGCTGTGCGTGGCCAAGCGCTCAACAACATCTCCCCAGCGCTGCCGTACAAGATCCGCATTGGGTGCAGCAGCGGAGTGTGAAACCTGCGCAGGTGCTGGCGCGGGAGTGGACGATTGAGAAGGCGCAGGAACTTGCTCCGAAGCCTTTTCAGACACTTCATGGACAGCGTCACGAGGCATCTGAGCAGCGGGAGCTTCGACAGGAGCGCTGTGCTGCGCAGGTGCATCGCTATGAGCAGCAGGGCGAGCGACCTCCCAGCCCCCGGATGAGGGCTGAGATTGGGGTGCATGTTCTGCTTGTCGAGGCGAATCAATGCGTCCATCGACGGAAGCTTCTGGCGCCGCCGAGGCACCCTGGTCTCCGCTCTTCTGAGCCTTCTTGCGGGCAAGAGCCTCGCGCGCCTGACGGGCACCAAATGAACCCGAGCCAGCCGGGGCCTCGGCAGGGGCACCGCCCCCAACCAAGCCAACTCCACCAGAGAGCGGTCCTGGTGTACCCGCCATCCCGCCAGCGACTGCTGCTGGTGCTACTCCATAGGCACCAGCAGTGGCATCAAGGCCCGCACCGGGCACCAAGATTCGGCCGATGAGCAACTCAAGCTGCAGCCTGGGTGAGGTCGCACCCGTCATGGAGCGAAGGGCCTCATCAGTGAGGTCGGCAGCACGCGACAAGGCCTGCGTACCCCAGTTCTTTGCCTGGACGCTCATACGTTCAAACTGATCGTGAGGCGTACCCACCAAGACATCGTTGGCGCCATCACCCGCGACGGCAATAATCAACAGATCGCGTAAGCGCTGCAAGAAATCTTCGACGAAACGACGTGGGTCGTGACCCGAAGACACCATTTTTTCGATCACACGATACGCAGCACCGCCGTCGCCGCCTGCAAGAGCATCGACAGTCTCATCTAAAAGCGCAGTATCCGTGTAGCCCAAAAGAGCAACAGCGGTCTTATATGCGATCTCGCCATCGATTGCGCCGGCCATCAACTGATCCAAGACCGACAGAGAGTCACGCACAGAACCGCCACCGGCGCGAATGACCAGGGGAAGGACACCTTCGCCGACGCGAATATGCTCCTCATCGCACAGAGTCTGCAGGTAGGGTTCCAAAATATCCGGCGGAACCAAGCGGAAAGGATAGTGATGCGTACGGGAACGAATGGTTCCAATGACGCGCTCAGGTTCCGTCGTCGCAAAGATGAACTTTACGTGCTCAGGCGGCTCTTCAACGAGCTTGAGCAGGGCATTGAAGCCTTGGGGGCTGACCATGTGGGCTTCGTCGATGATGAAGACCTTGTAGCGGTCACGCACCGGCGCAAAAGTGGCGCGCTCACGTAGGTCACGCGCGTCATCCACACCACCGTGCGAGGCGGCGTCGATTTCAACAACGTCGAGTGAACCCGGACCACCGGTTGCCAGTTCACGACAGGACTCACACTGACCGCAAGGCGTATCCGTTGGGCCTTCAGCACAGTTCAGGCAACGCGCCAAAATACGCGCAGAGGTCGTCTTTCCGCACCCGCGCGGACCAGAGAATAAGTACGCGTGATTGACCCTGTGGGCACGCAGAGCTGCCTGGAGAGGTTTGGTCACGTGTTCTTGGCCGATGACCTGTTCAAAGGTATCGGGCCTGTACCGGCGATAAAGAGCTGTCGTCACACTTGAACTTTACGGCCCCGCGCGCTCATTTGCGTCCTGTTTTCACCACAAGCCGCAAGAACACAGCGAAAATCATAAAAGTGCGGTCCACTGGGTTTCCCACTGAACACTGTCTGAGTCACTTCGTTGTCGCCAGGCCAGCGGTAGTAATGCAGATATAAAAGAATCCCCCGCATACCCGGCAGCGCACCCTTATCCTTGCTGCATTCCTGCCCTGGGGAGGTTCGGATGATACCGTCACGCGGAGGATCCGGGAACAGTTTACACGGCACGGGCCGCAACCTGCGACCCGTGTTATTTCTCGAAATTTTCCTTCCGATTCTCCTAGCCCTCTGACCCACACATTTGGGTGTTGATCAGGCTCGATATAAAATTGAATCCAGTTAGTTACCTTAGGCACCACGTCTGAACATTTTGCTAGAAAGCTGGAGAGTCTCAATGCGAGTCAAACTGACTTGTGCAGCGATCACACTACTTTTCGTAGCAACAACGCCCATCCTTGCTCAGCAGTCGACGCAGGCTACTGAAATCGCGGGCCCCACCACCTATTATCTTTCAGATGAAAACGACACAATCCTTGAGCCTCGTCAGGAATACCAGCCCGCTCCGGGCGCTGCAACGCTCCCTTCAACACCCAGTCCCGTTGTTCAAGGAAGCTACACACTACAGACATCTGCACCTGCCGTGAATTTCGATCCCGACAATCCTGCCCTGCACTTTGTCTGCGAAGTTCAATACTCGGCGCTTGGACACCTCCGCTTGGTTAATCCTTCTGGCCAAGTTTTAGCCTCGGTAGTCTATGCCAATGATCAAGCCGATCCTTCTCGCGCAGCATCGACTGCTCTCCCCCAGCTTCCCAACGGCTATGAGATCGTTTCCGGTCAATCAGTTTTTGGCTTCAACGAGGCCGCGCAGACCGTGGATCCGAACAATCCAGCTGATGCACGCGCAGTTGGCCGCGATACAGACATCGTGATCCGACAGATCGCTACAACGCCAACTCCCGCGCCTTCCACGACTCAGGCTCCGGCGCCAACCCAGCCCGCGAACCCAACAAGCGAGGCTCCGAATCCTTCAACTCCAGCTCCCAGCACTCCCAACCCCACGGAGCCGATGGTTCATTCACCAAAGCGCTCGGAGTTGGTTAAGACCGGTTTTGGATCAGAAGTACTCATCGCGGCAACCTTAGTCGCAACCGCTGGCGCAGCCACTTTCACAGCACGAAAGCGCCACGCCCCGAAGAGTAGATAGACTAGACAAATGGCGGCAGACACGACAACATCCTTCGTGCTCAACGCAATCGAGGCGCTTGAAGCGATTGGCGCGCAAGAAGCGGTCGCGTTTTTACGGATGATGCTCGATTGTGACGGCCCCGATGTCGACGGGGTCGTGACGTCGCTCATCGATTTTGACATCGCCTCCCCAGACTGGGTAGTGCGACTGCAAGAAGTCAACCACAACGCATCGGGGCTTTACGACGAAGAACTCGCTGAGCTTCGCGAAGGCCTCGCGCTCAAGCAAAAACCGGTAGCGTAGCCTCGCATCCACCACGTTGTGAACCTGTAGAGTGCGTTGTCATGCCCCCACGCTAGCTGAAGCTGTTCGATTTTTGTTGCCCTTAACGACACGGATAGCTGAAAAAGAAACGAAAAGACGAGCTCGCTTCCTCGCCATGAAGCCCATCACAGGCGGTTAATCTTTAAGCACCTCATCCGAAAACTCATCCCACCCCGGGCGACGCTCACCCAACACGCCACGCACAGCCTCCCTCACAACATCATCCACGCTACCCCTCCTAGGCAACACGGGGCGAGAAGGAAGGTCACTAGGATAATCAGACAAAAACGCTAAAACAGCCTCATACTTCAACGACTGAGCCAACTCCAACGGGCTACCAGCCAAACTACCGTCATCATTAATGAACGGGCTACGAATCCACCCAGTGTCAACACTACGACGCTCCACCAAACTAAACGACGGATACGGGTCAGTCGTATAATCGACAACCAAATCCCCCAACAAACACCGCTTCACAAGATTACGGGCAGCCTCCAAAGCCGCCTTAGGTTCCCTCACTCGGAACTCATACTCGCCCCAATAGACGCGAGTCAACGCACGCAACCCGTCACGCAAACCAGGACGCTCAACAGTCTGAGGAGACCGCCACGGGATAGCCGTCACCCCCTTGGGGATGAGCAGGCCGCTATGTTCAATAGCTAGGCGGCCAGCCTCACGAACCCCAGACCACTGGACACGCAGACGACTCCACATAGCGGGAGTCGTCTGCACGCCATACTTTTCACGGTAAAAGCCCACCATCCAACGCAAACTCTTACCATCATTAACAAGGAGACGATACGCCTCCTCCTCATCAACAACCTTCAGGTAACTACCCTTAGCCCGTGACACGGTCAACACCTGCCCATCCCCCACGCGAGAAACACATGAGGCTAGACTCTCTTAAACAATGTGAACCGTACCACGGAGCCTATATGGCTATCAGTCAAACTATGCGGCAAGCAGGCGAGAAGGATATGCCTTCCCCACGCGACGCTGAGAACGGAACAGCCAACCACACGCAGGGCACCCCAATCCCCAAGCGTACACGCCTCGCGTTCGCCCTCGTGGGCACTAGCTACTTCTTCCTTCTGGATTCCAGCAGGATGTCACCATGTCCCGTTAAGTATGGTTCTCTGCGCAGATCCCCAGCCAGCTTTGCGTCCACTACGTTATGAACCTGTAGGTTGCGTTGTCATGCCCCCGCACTAGCTGAAGCTGTTGGATTTTTGTTGCCCTTAATGACACGGATAGCTGAAAAAGAAACGAAAAGACGAGCACGCTTCCTCGCCACGAACCGCGACTTTTCCCTACTCTCACAATAAAAACCCCGGAACTTCAACAAAGTTCCGAGGCTATCAGCGGAGGATGGGGGATTCGAACCCCCGAGGGCTTGCACCCAACACGCTTTCCAAGCGTGCGCCATAGGCCACTAGGCGAATCCTCCGGAGCGTGAAACACGCACCCCGTAATGCTAGCGGAATTCGTCGAAATCGCGAAATTTTCGCGCCAGCTTCCGGCGTGGAATCCCTCACGAAGGGCGCCAGAAGAATACCATCCAGAGCAGGAACCAGATCGAAATCCCTATAACTCCGGCGATAATTGCCGCAATCGATGCCCTTCGTCCCACGCCATTCATGCTCGTCGAACCGACAAGTCCAATGATTCCCAGAATCACAGCAATAATCGCGGGAAGGAAGAATAGTGAGAGCGTGCTTACCCACACCGCGAAATTTGCAATCGTATTGACCTGCGGTTTGGGAGAGGTGTAACCGGGGCTTGCAAACACATCAAGCAACGAGGTGTCATCACTGCCCGGGAACACCATGCTCTGCGGCTGTTCGGACTTTGGCTGCCCTAAGTGTGGAGTTGGTCCATAGGGGTCTAGGACGGTCGAGGCCGTTGCTGGATTGGCAGCATTGCTCGCGCTTGTCCCACTGCCGCCGGGAGCATAGGGATTGAGTGCCATGAATACCCTCCGATACTCCTACGACCTACACACACATTGATTCCTTCCTCAAGCATGCCATATCTCATGCCTTCAAGGTGAATACCGCAGCATTAGGCCGCAACCAAACGAAGTAAAGTCGTCCTGTGAGGCGCCACATAGCGGGCACTTTCACACAACACTCAGATTTCGGTCTATGCTGGTGTTCCGACCGGTTTCGGCCCAGACCCTTCAACTGATCGGAGATTTAGCAGCATGTCTGTTGCACAATCAGGATTCTTCCGCTGGAAACTTCATGGCGATGGCACCAGTATTGCTCCCGGTGACGTAGTTCTTCCCGGCGAACGTCTTTCTTGGCCTCGAACAATTGGAATTGGCGCACAACACGTCGTTGCAATGTTCGGGGCAACTTTTTTGGTTCCTTTGCTCACCGGTTTCCCACCGTCAACGACATTGTTCTTCTCGGCAATTGGAACGCTCCTCTTCTTCCTTATCACTGCAGGACGACTCCCAAGTTATTTGGGGTCGTCCTTCGCTTTAATTTCGCCGATCTTGGCAGTCTCCGGAACTAAGGAACTTGGCCCGAGCTTCGCACTGGGCGGCATCATCGCCACCGGTGCAACCCTGGCTCTTGTCGGCATCATCGTTCACTTCGCAGGTGTTCGCTGGATCGATGCGATCATGCCCCCGACCGTTACAGGCGCAATCGTTGCCCTCATCGGCCTGAACCTTGCACCCGCCGCATGGAACTGGGTGAAGACCGGCCCCATCACCGCAGTCATCACAATCCTCTCCATCTGCTTGATCACGGTTCTGTTCAAGGGAATCATCGGCCGCCTCTCGATCCTCTTCGGCGTGCTCATCGGTTACATTGCTGCTGTCATCCAGCACGAGGTGAACTTCGAGACCGTTCGCGAGGCCGCTTGGTTCGGTCTCCCGCAATTCCAGACTCCCTCCTTCTCCGTCTCCACCCTGGGCCTCTTTATCCCCGTGGTCTTCGTCCTCATCGCAGAAAACGTCGGCCACGTGAAGTCCGTGTCCGCAATGACCGGTGAAAACCTCGATGACCTGACGGGTCGCGCGCTCTTCGCTGATGGCCTTTCCACCATGCTCGCAGGTGCGGGCGGCGGTTCTGGTACGACGACCTACGCCGAAAACATCGGCGTTATGGCAGCAACCCGCGTCTACTCGACGGCTGCCTACCTGGTCGCGGCCTGCTGCGCCTTCCTGCTCTCGCTCATGCCGAAGTTCGGTGCGCTCATCGCAACGATTCCCTCCGGTGTCCTCGGTGGCGCTGGTACCGTCCTCTACGGCATGATCGGCATGCTCGGCGTTCGAATCTGGGTCCAGAACCGCGTTGATTTCGCCAACCCGGTCAACCTCAACACTGCTGCTATCGCTCTGATTGTCGCAATTGCCGACTTCACCTGGAACATCAGCGGCATGACCTTCGGTGGCATCGCCCTGGGCACCGCCGCTGCGATCATCGTCTACCACGGCATGCGCGGTATTTCGAAGCTGCGTGGCACCAACCTTGAGCAGGCTTCGCCCGCTTCGGCTCCGGCAGGATCCGAACTCGAGAGCGAACCCTACGCTTCAAGGCATCGCTCCACTCAAGCCTGATCATTTCTGATCGCTATGGCCGGGGTGTCCGAAAGGACACCCCGGCCATAGCATTTACCTTATTTCCGCTTAATAGCAATGATTTCCTACTGAGCGCAGCTCACTTACTAAACCGGACGTCCGTTACAGTTATGTGCTAACATCTGCTCATGCGCTCTGAATCGACACGGACTCGATGGTCATTTCTTCTTGTGATTTCACTGGGGCTGTTCATCGTTGCAGCCGATAACTCCATCCTCTACGTCGCTCTTCCCACGCTTCGATCTGAACTCCACACGACCCATCAGCAAGGCTTGTGGATCATCAACGCCTACCCTCTGGTTCTGGCCGGCCTTCTATTGGGAACCGGAACCCTGGGAGACAAGATCGGACACCGACGCATGTTCGAAGTCGGACTCGTCATCTTCGGTCTTGCATCTACTGCCGCAGCATTCGCACCAAATGTCGCGATCCTCATCGCAGCACGAGGATTCCTTGGCGCAGGTGCTGCGGTCCTCATGCCTTCAACCCTCGCGCTCATCCGCCAGACCTTCCTTGAACCCCGCGAGCGCAACACCGCCATTGGTATCTGGGGATCCGTAGCCACCGTCGGTTCGGCCGTCGGCCCACTCTTGGGCGGCTTCCTTCTCACTCACACGTGGTGGGGAGCGGTGTTCCTGATCAACATTCCCATCGTCATCATCGCCTTGGTCAGCACTTACCTTCTTGCGCCTGACAATTACCCCAACCCCAAACGCAGCTGGGACTTCATGTCCTCCCTCTACGCGATGATCACCATGGTCGGCCTGGTTCTCACAATTGAAAACCTTGCTCACACACCTATTGACACGACCCTTGTCGCGACCGGCATCGTCCTATTCATCATCGGCATGCTGCTCTTCATCCATCGCCAGCGTTACCTAGACGTTCCTCTTCTGACCCTTGATGTCTTTCGCAGCCGCCTCTTCACAGCGGGATTCCTCGGCGCATTCCTCGGCATGTTTGTGGTCTCTGGAATGGAAATCCTGACAACCCAGCGTTTTCAACTCTCAGCAGGTTTTACTCCGCTCCAAGCTGGCCTTGTCACAGGCGTCGTTGCTGTAGCGGCATTCCCGGGCGCTATTTTGGGCGGCCGCTACGTCGACCGCTTGGGATTTAGAACCGTCATTTCAGGCGGCTATGTCATTGCAAGCATCGCCGGAATCATTGCGATCATCGCTATCAAGGAAAACCTCTTCCTCATCTTCATGATCGCGCTCGCACTCCTAGGTACGGGAACTGGCCTGGCTATGAGCGTCACCTCAACTGCAATCATCGGCTCAGCCCCAGCCCGCCGGACCGGCATGGCCTCGGCAATCGAATCGGTTTCCTACGAGTTTGGAACGATGCTTTCGGTGGCGGTCTTGGGTTCACTGATGTCGCTGTTTTACACTCTCAATGCGGCCCCCGAAGTCGCCCACAGCATGGACGCTTCCGCCCATGACCCAGTCCTTGCACCCATGGCCGCAAACGCCATCGATACCGCCTATACATGGACACTATCCATTGCGATCGCAGTTGCCCTGAGCGCTGCAATCGCAACAGCCGTGCTCCTCAAAGACAATCCGAAGGAGACCAAGTATGCGCACGAGTAAAAAATCGCAGCTCATCCAGGCCGCCTTGGAGATCATCGATAAAAAGAGCCTGGATGCCCTGACCTACGACTCCCTTGCAAAGGCCTCGGGAATGTCGAAATCCGGCCTTCTCTACCACTTCCCCTCCCGCACTGCGCTACTTCTGGCGCTCAACGAGCACCTGGCCTCGTCATGGAGGGCAAGCCTTCTCGAGGCCGCGGGAGCCCCTCCCGAGGAACTATCCGCCCGCGAACGCCTGCGCGCCGTCGTCGAAGTACTCTCACAAAGCGCGACCCGCGCAGACCTTCTATTGGCGCTCGATACTCACACACGCGAAGAGGGTGCTGAAGTCTGGGATGAGATCTTAGGTCCCTGGTTGCTTCCTCGCGAAGAGATTTTGGCCGATCCAGATATCTACCTGCTGTACATCATTGCCGACGGCCTGTGGGTGCACGACCACATCAATTCCTACGATCTGACCACACAGGAACGCCGCGCACTGATCACGGCTGCATTGGCGTATTTGGATTCACTGCCCGACGTTTCGCAGGCGCACTTCTAAACCCACCAGCTGCGGGGCGAAACTGAACCTATTTCCGCAGCGCCAAGCAGGTGCTGGGGCCTTTAAGATCATCGTGATTATCCTGAACACGCTGCAGATCCTCGGCGGTCAGGGCACCGTTGTAGAGCGAGCCCAGCAGGACCGTCACTCCCGGTTCGGTGTTATCGGTCAAGGTCACTCGCGATGAGGGGAAGAAACGCGCGACGGTGTATGCGGCATCAACAGATTGGGGACCTGCTTGAATCTGAGCAGAACCCGCGTATTCAGGTGAGGAATTCGAAGGATCTGCCACCTGGAAACCCACGCTCTTGAGCATGTCTGACGCATCGCGTGCAACACCCGAGCGCGATGTCGTATTGAAAACCTGTACCTTGATCGAGGACGTAGCCAGAGGCTGAGTTTCCTCGCTAGGGCAGGGAATATCCCCTGTCGAGGCGTACTTAACTTTTGCGGAAAAGCCGTTAAGGAAGGGGATAGGAAGAATTCCCGAGAGCACCAAAAGGCTGAGGACACTGAGTCCAGCCATCACCGAAAGAACGATCGAAAAGACCGAATTCTGCTTAAGCTGGCGTTCGCGGCGATAGAGTTCGCGGCGGGACAGTTGGGGTTGTGGTGCACTCACAGGACTAACCTACTTCACGAATGGCACTTTGCGCACGAATTAGGCCGAATTTCAGTAGAGCACCATTGTCGCAATTAGGGCGATCACAGCAATCAATGGAAGTGTTCCCTGCTTAATAGCTGCACTTCGCTTATCTGGCGAGGTAATGAAGAGAAGCAAGGCAGCGGCAAGCATGGAGCCGGTACCAAAGAGCATGAGCGCCAGGCCCACTCCCTGCGCACCGGCTAGATACAGGCCCACACCAGCGAAGACCTCAATAGCCAAGAACAGATTGTAGAAACCTTGGTTGAAAGCCATTTCCTTCGTGTTTTCAGCGGCTTCTTCACTCATTCCAAAGCTTGAGCGCGTCTTTTCAGATGTCCACGAAATCGACTCCATATAGAAAATGAAAACGTGAAGCAGGGCGGCAAAAATAGCGAAAACCATCGCAACCAGGTGCATAAGGATTCCTTTGGGGTGTGATGGGAATGAATCTGGGTCAATTCTATTACCGACTCTCACGCATAGCAGTTGCCGGGAGCGCATTTTCAGCACTCCCGGCAACGCTGCGGCACCGCACGCTCAACCCCACTTCAGCGCGCATAGCGGCCGCTCACACACTCGACGCTCCCCCAAAACACAGAGTCGCCGAGCACGTTGTTTTATGCAGGCCTGAATTCAAAAGATTCAAACCCAAGCTTCTTGATGTCTTCAGCCATCGCCTCGACTTCCATATCCCACGCGCGGTCCCCCGCGTTAAAACCCTGGGCTGTCCCCAAAGCGCGAGCCTGCTGCAAAGCGAAGTGAGTTGCCCCCAAGTCCTTGACGCACGCGGCAACCTCGCGCGCATCGGAAGGACCATCCGGATACACCGTCAGGCGAACCTCATAGGCGACACCCGAATCCAACACCTCGCCCAAGCTCTCCCAGGCTTTTGGACCCGCGTTAGGACGCCCGGCCACGGCCTCGTACGCGGGACCCGACATCGCCTTAATGTCGATGCCCACCCAATCAACCAGGTCGGAACGCAAAATCTCACGCAGACGCGAAGGATAAGGACCCGCGGTGTGCAAACCAACCTCGAAGCCCAAATCGCGCACGCGCTGCATGGCCGGCAGAAGGGCCAACTGGCGCGTGGCCTCGCCACCGGAGAAGACCACCCCGTCCAGCAGACCAACTCGACGGCCCAGCAGGTCCTCAACTTTCTCCCAGGACACCACCCCGGGAATTTTCGGATCGATGATCGCCTGATTGTGGCAATACGGGCATGCCCAGGGACACCCTTGAGCGAATACCGTCGCCACGAATTTTCCCGGCCAGTCCACGCTGGACATGGGGCTCAGACCTGCGATCTGCAGGTCCGAGGCCCTCAAGGTCGCAAGGCTCATCGCTGATCCACCGGCGGGAAAGCACTGACCAGTTCACCGTGATCCGAAGCCGCAGCCTCGGAGAACATGGTGCGCTCGTTGTACTCACCCTTCTTACCGATATTGAACGATTTCACGGGGCGGAAGTAGCCCATGACTCGAGTCCAGACCTCGCACTCTTGCGGTTCGCGGTCGGGGTGAGCCTCGGCGCACTTCTCGCAGGTGAAGTGTTCGCCAGCGAGGTAGCCGTGCACAGGGCAAATCGAGAAGGTCGGGGTGATGGTGATGTAGGGGACCTTGAATGCGGTCAGCGAACGACGCACCATCTCCTTGCAGGCCGCACCCGAGCTCATACGCTCGCCCATGTACAGGTGCAAAACCGTGCCGCCCGTGTACTTGCCCTGCAAAACTTCCTGATCTTCCAAGGCCTGGAAGGGGTCGTCGGTGTAACCAACGGGAAGCTGCGAGGAGTTCGTGTAGTAGGGCTGCTCATCGGTGCCGGCCTGGAGGATGCCCGGGTAGTGGAGGCGGTCGGCCTTCGCGAAGCGGTAGGTCGTGCCTTCGGCTGGGGTCGCCTCGAGGTTGTACATGTGGCCGGTGGCCTCTTGGAGTTCAACCATGCGCTCACGGATGTGATCGAGGATCGAGCAGCACATCTCAAAACCGAACTTATCGGTGATGTCGTACTGGTCTCCCGTGAAGTTGCGAACCATCTCGTTCATGCCGTTGACGCCGATAGTGGAGAAATGGTTATTCAGGTGTCCCAAGTAGCGCTTCGAGTAGGGGAACAGGCCGTGATCCATGTGGAACTGAATGGTTTCACGCTTGGCTTCCAGGGTCTGAGAACCCAGGTCAATCAAGTGATCCAATTCTTTAACGAGGCCGTCCATGTCGCCCGCGAAACGGTAGCCCAGACGCGCCATATTGATTGTGACGACACCGATGGAGCCCGTCAGTTCTGCGGAACCAAATAGGCCATTGCCGCGCTTGAGCAATTCGCGCAGGTCCAGCTGCAGGCGGCAGCACATCGAGCGGATCATGTGGGGATCCAAGTCGGAATTAATGAAGTTCTGGAAGTAGGGAAGGCCGTACTTTGCAGTCATCTCGAAAAGCGCGTCAACATTTTCGCCCTCCCAATCAAAATCGGGAGTCATGTTGTAGGTGGGAATCGGGAAAGTGAAGACACGGCCATCTGCGTCTCCCCCGGTCATGACCTCAATGAAAGCGCGGTTAATGAGGTTCATTTCCTCTTGGAGCTCGCCATAAGTAAAATCCACAACTTCGTCGCCAATGAGGGGGTGTTCATCAGCCAGATCATCCGGGCATGTCCAGTCGAAGGTGAGGTTGGTGAAGGGGCATTGACTGCCCCAACGCGAAGGAACATTGAGGTTGTAGATCAGTTCCTGCATGCTCTGGACGATCTGTTCGTATGTCATGTTGTCCAGGCGAACGAAGGGGGCCATGTAGGTATCAAAGGAGGAGAAGGCCTGCGCTCCCGCCCATTCGTTTTGCAAAGTTCCGAGGAAGTTCACGATCTGCCCGCACGCCGAAGAGAAGTGCTTCGGGGGTGCCGAGGCGATGGCCCCGCTGACCCCGTTGAAACCTTCTTGGATCAGTCGCTTGAGCGACCATCCCGCGCAGTAACCCGCGAACATATCGAGATCGTGGATGTGGATGTCGCCGCTGCGGTGTGCTGCTCCTGCTTCAGGGGAGTAGACGCGCTCCAACCAGTAGTTAGCAATCATCTTGCCGGCAGAGTTCAGGATTAGGCCACCCAGCGAGTAGCCCTGATTGGCGTTTGCATTGACGCGCCAATCGGAGCGGTCAAGGTATTCCTCGACGGTCGAGATCGCATCGATGTCATAGCGTGTTGTGGGAGATGTAGTCACGGTTTTCCTTTCCGAGCTTCAACACTGACATCGTGGTGGGGCACAATATCTAGTGCGCGAGACGAACGCGTCCCACAATATCTAGTGGTTTCGGAAAAGGTGTAGCTACGACATGCGGCGTGTTGTCATTCGACAAAAATGCGCAAATTACGAAAGTGGGTGAACGCATTGCGCGAGTGTCTGAATAGCTTGTGAATAAGTTAGATGAAACTAGCGCGAGCGCGCTTTCAGCGCAAAATCGGCATTATTTCGCCGAAAGTCGGTCAACTTCGTGAATAACAAAACCTGCAACAGCGATAACACCAAAAGATGAAATCCCCGCAAGAACATGCGCTCGGCGCGGGAGCGCATCCAAAAATTCTGCGTAGGTGATTCCGCCCGAACCCATTTGTGCCAAATCATTGGGAGTCAAGGCCCACACAGAATAAACAACTCCCAAAACCGTGATGAGCGCACTGGCCATTGCAATGACAGCCATAGCTTTCTGGACGGGCACGCCGTGGCGAACGCGTGTCTCTAGCGGACACAAGATCAGTGCCCAAAAACCGCAGATTGCCATAGCAACAAGAACATCGGCGGGGCGGTGCCAGCCAAAAACCATGACGGAAATACCCACCAAGGATGTCCAGATATATCCGATCCACGCTGCGGGGCCTCGGAACCATTCGGGGGCAATCATCACCAATGCCAGCGCAAGGGACATTGCAACTGTCGTATGTCCCGAAGGAAGCGAATTCAAGATGGCTGCCGACACGTGGAAATCCGGGCGATCAATGAGCAGCTTTGCAACCTGAGTCGTCGTATTGGCCGCAACAATCATGCCCAGCGCACGACCCGCCAGCGTTGGACGACGACGCAGCCATGCGATCAAAACAATCAGACCACCAACAGCGACCATCGCGGGAACCGAAATAATGTGCGTCACGGTACTTCCCACAGCGCCCAAGGGCTCCGCCCAGCGCATGGCAGCTTCCATCGACAAAGTGTCGATCGCCTGGCCAGTAACAGTAAAGACGGCAACCCAAGCGACAAGGATACTGAAGAGCGCGCACCCTCCCGCAGCAAAAAGTCGACGCGCAAGGCGAGGACGGTAGCCGGGAGCCACAGTCCTTGGGGCGCTCCGAGCAGCACCCGAAGCGGCACGCGCATTACTACCGCGCGGGCTGGATTGCCGAATATTTGGCCGTCGTCCAGCACCAGAAGAGGGGGTTTCAGAAGTGGCACTCCCCGAGTCCTGGGAGCCAGAGAATCGCCTTGACGAGGCCGCGAGCGCTTCCGGAACCTCTGCAGCATCCTCTGAGGGTGCGTAAGCCTCGGATTCTTCGGAATTAAAGGAAGGATCAGGATAACCGGGAATGCGTTCGCTCATTGCGTTCCCCCTTCCCTCATGCGACAACCAATCTAGGTGGCATCTGTTTCGTTTCGCGTACTTCGAAGGTCTTATTTTAGTCACCCATCTGGGGCATTTTCTATTGGAACACTAGGTTTTTCCTCGGTTGATTGAGGTAACATTTTGTCACATTCTCAAGCTTCTATCTCGAGCCGCGCTCCGGTCATTCGGTTAGAGTGGAGGAGTCAACAGGCGTGAGTCACTGCAACTCAATGCCACTACCGACTCGGATCAGGGGTGCTACGTGTCGATTTCTCCGGTCAACACCGACCGCATTCGCGCTGTCTTGCACGGTCACGATCTGAATTTTGGTGAATCTTCAGACGAAGAGCTCGCTGTTCCGACACGAAATGCGATCTATTTCTGGAACACATCGAACCCCCACATCCTGCAATTGCGTGCGCACTGGCGTGGAATTGCCAACGATGACACCGAATTTGCGTCGCTCATGGAAGAAGTTCGGCGCTGCAATGCAACCCGCACAGGCCCGAAGGCGTACTTGGCTCCTTTCGAAGATGGCCGACGCTACGGGCTGATCGCCGAATGCAACATCGTTGCGACAAACGGTCTTTCGGAAGCCCAGCTCGATACCTTCTTCGAAACTTCAATGTCGATGATCATGGGATTCTTCTCTGATCTTGAAGAAACCCTTCCCGAATTCGTCACCTGGAGTGATGAAGATTCGGATCAAGAGTCATCTAGCGAGGCGAACACCATCTCGCTCCACCAGGGAGATCGATCATGAGCACGCTTCCGGGACCCTATCCCGTACCCAAGGATTCGATCACGCCGTACAAAGTGACTTTCGATCGCTTAATGCGCACGCTTTCTGAGCTGCAGTTCCAAGCTGATGTTTTGGCGGAAAACCGCGCTGCTGGCGCCGTTTTCGACGGGGTACCTTTCCTACTCAGCATGGATTCTTCCGAGCGATTCCTGTCGATTCGCGCGGTCTGGGATACCGACTTTGACGCCGAAAAGGCCGGCCATCCACTTTTCGCCGCAGCTGATTCATGGAACCGCGAGAAGTATTTCCCAACGGTTTATTGGATGCTGGATCCCGCCGGCTCTCTTCAAGTGTGTGCCGATTTCGCCGTTGACACTTCTGCCGGCCTATCGGACCAGCAGCTCACCGACCACTTGGGCGCTGGTATTTCAACCGGAATTGACGCAATCCGCTACATGCAAGAGGCCGCAACCCAGACCTTGGGTTGGGTCGCTCCGGAGGCGACTCCCTATTCTGCTTCGCCCGAAGCCTCGGCCCCCGCTGAGTCCTTCGCGCATCCTCAGCCGGGTAGCCCTGCCTCCACTGATGACGAGGCCGAGGGACGCTCCGCTCATAGTGGTGCCGCTTTCGGGCTCTGATGGATTCACGTTCTGAGGACCTGCTCGAGATCATCCGCTCCCGAGGCACGCAGGGTCAGTTTGTCGATTACCGCTGCCTTCCTGCGCAAGATGCCCTGACTTCAGCATGGCCCGAGTGGATTCCCGCCCCTGTCGTATCTGCGTGGCGCCAAAGCGGAGTCGATGAACCGTGGCTTCACCAAGTGCAAGCCCTTGAGTCGATCCATTCTGGACACGATGTTGTCATTGCGACCGGCACCGGCTCGGGCAAGTCTTTGGTCGCCTGGACACCGATTCTTTCTGACTTGGTTCAAGCAGATGACTCAAACAGAATTTCCGATATTCACCGGCGTCCAAGTTGCCTTTACCTCTCACCAACCAAAGCACTTGCAGCAGACCAGCTTCATTCACTGAACCGTCTTGTTGACGGCCTAGAACATGGCGTTGCCCTTGCACTTGCCGATGGGGATACTCCCCGTGAAGCCAAGGAATGGGCTCGCGCAAACGCCGATATCGTCCTGACGAACCCTGACTACCTGCACTACGTCATGCTCCCCCGTCATGAGCGTTGGACTCGTTTTTTGGCATCGCTGCGCTACGTGATTATTGACGAAATGCATCAGTGGCGAGGAGTCAGCGGTAGCCACATTTCTCTGGTTTTACGCCGACTTCTAAGAATTGCGCGCCACCTTGGTGCAGACGTCCAGGTCATTATGATGTCCGCGACTTTGGCCGATCCGCAATCCGTTGCTCAGACAATGATTGGCCGCGAGAACGTCAATGCGATCACGGACGATACTTCCGGGCGCGGAACTCACCACATCTTTATGTGGGAGGGCCGCGAGGTTCCGCGTGAAGAGGATGTATCAATTGATGCCTTCCTTTCTGCTCTTCGCGCTGCCGAAGCCGGCGAAGAAACGGTTCTTGAAGCTCCAACTCAGCGTCTTTCCGCCCAAACCGAGGCTTCGCTTCTGTGTGCAGACCTCATTCGCGCCGACGCTCGCCTGCTGACCTTTGTTCGCTCACGCGGTGGTGCCGAGGCCGTCGCCGCCCAAACCCGCGACAAACTCCGCGACGCTCCAGAATTAGCCTCGACCGTCGCTGCGTATAGAGGAGGCTTTCTCCCCGAAGAACGACGCACCTTAGAATCTGCACTGCGTTCGGGGCGATTACGAGCGCTTGCAACCACCTCTGCCTTAGAAATGGGTATCGACATCTCTGGGCTTGATGTCACCATCACGGCTGGGTGGCCTGGGACTCGCGCCTCATTTTGGCAACAGGTTGGACGCTCCGGACGTGCTGGGGCAGATGGTATTTCTGTTCTTATTGCTGGCGATAACCCCCTTGATTCTTTCCTTGTTCATCACAGCGATGAGATTTTTTCCCCTGTCGAGGCAGCGGTATTAGATCCTCAAAACCCCTGGGTTTTGCGCGACCACCTGTGCGCAGCTGCGGCCGAACTACCCCTTGCTGAGGACGAAGCGGTATCTGTTTTCGGAAGTGGAGCTCCTGCTCTTTTAGCTGAGCTCGGTCAGGAAGGGCTACTAGTCCATCGAAGTGGAGGCTGGCGCTGGAATGTCAGCTCTTCTGATGGACCATGGGAGAAAATCCAGATCCGCGGCAGTGGTGGCGATGTTCAAATTGTCGATACCCGAAGCGGAAGTATCATCGGTTCTGTCCCCCAAGATTCCGCAGATTCGCAGGTGTTTCCCGATGCAATCTACGTGCACCAGGGACGAACCTTCCACGTCCTTTCTCTCGAAGAAGGCCCCGCACGTATCGCCTATGTCGAAGAAGTCCGCACACCGCTCAGGACCAGGGCTCAAGATGCGACCTCATTGCGGGTTATCAGTGTTGATGAAGAATGGGTCAGCCCAGATTCTCTTGTTCATTGGTATCGAGGGACTGTCGATGTCACCCGTCAGGTCACTGATTTCGACCTCCTTCGACTTCCAGGTCTGGAATACATCTCGAATACCCAGCTCGATATGCCCGAGCGCACATTACGCACCCAAGCCTGCTGGTACACCTTGACTCCAGCGACAATGGCAGCGATCGGGATCGATAAAGGCGATGTCCTAGGATCGCTCCACGCAGCAGAGCATGCATCGATCGCCCTTCTTCCCCTCCTGGCAAATTGCGACCGTTGGGATTTAGGCGGGCTTTCGACAAACCTCCACACGGATACCGATTTGCCAACTGTTTTTGTTCACGATGCTTATCCGGGTGGAGCGGGTTATGCGCATTACGGTTTTGCCCACGCACGTGATTGGATGGAGCACACTTATCAGGCTGTTTCCGAGTGCCAATGCCACGACGGATGCCCCCGGTGCGTCCAGTCTCCAAAGTGCGGAAACGGAAATGAACCGCTCTCAAAGTCCGGTGCAGAGTTCCTTTTAGGCTTCCTTGTCGAGCATTCGCCTTTCGAAGAAATTCCCAGAAAACTTCCAGATACAAAATAGTATCCACACAGTATGACTTCCTATATTTAAGTCATCGAGAGTTGGACCCCACTTACGTGGGGATGCCACACCGAAAGACTTTTCGGGAAACTCGCACTGTGTTGATGGGATGCTTGAGGGGCCAGCCGGGGGGCAGGCCCCTCAAGTGCATCTACAGCACTTTCATCATCAACTCCCGCTCGAGCCGAGCGAAAGACATTCCATCCCCACCCACTGCTCACACGCACCGTGACGATCGTGTCGACACTTTCGCAATGACATGAGCTCAGCATTGCCCCATTTTCTTGAGCGACCTCATTTGCTGCACGACAGGCTTTTTCCTCAACCGACTCCCACTGAGCCGTTGCGGAAACATCTGCTCCCGCCAAGGCACTGAGATCCGCAATATTCTGGGCTCGATTCCCCGCAGCAAGAAGAGCAATGTACGCCAGTGCACTGCAGGCAAGAACGGCTAGGGCAGCCAAAACTCCAACCACCATGACTGTCCCGGAGCCTTCATCCGGATCAGTCTTCTCAGCCATTCTCAATCACCGCCAACCACAGTGCTTTCGCGCAACATCTGATATCTGCATTGCGCGTTCAATCCGATCATTCCCGCGGGGCCTCTATAGGGAGCTTGCGCTTTGCCGTAGACCCACCTTTCGTCTGCGGAGAACTCAAAGTGAGCCCCTGATATCCGAGCGGACATCACGTGCGCAGTTTCCTGCCCGTTTCCTCCGCGAGCGCTTTCGCGGATGCCAGCCGAAAGTGCAGTACACAAATTCTGGGTGGTCATGGCAGCAGCGAAGACTGAAAGGACAAGCGCAATCATGATGACTATCGAGAAGGTCCCCAGAGCAATTTCAACGCTGACCATGCCGTCATCCGAATGCTTTTCGGATGACGGCATTGAGCGGCCACACCTCAGTTTCATGAAATGCTCAATGCAGAGCTAATGAGGTGTTCAAGCGCAGATTGCACGACACCGGACTTTAAAACCACTAAGAGCAAACCAGCGAATCCCGCTGTAGCCAATGCCCCAATCGCATACTCGACGGTTGTCGATCCTTCTTCTGGATCTGTCATCATTTCGCACTTGGGATCACGATCATCATGAAGTGTTTCTTCCGTCGACATGGGCCTTTCCTTTCTCTTTGTTCCCATGTCTTGAGAGTGCGCCAAGAAGCTTTAATAAATCTCTGCGGCCTTGAAAATTGTGGATGAATCGTCGACACACAGAAACTGTGGATAGCATTCGCAGGATTTCTCAGAAGCTATTTCGAGCCATTGTCAGAAGTACCGGCGCAACCCCGAGGAAGATAAAGGCTGGCAACATCAGTAGCCCCAAGGGCACAACCAATTTCACGCCCAATTCCTCTGCTCCGGCGCGCGCATCGGTCAGTCTTTGATCTCTGCTCGCCTCCGCTAAGGCGTGCAGCTGATGATCAACGGATGCTCCACGCGCCCATGCTTCTCGTAGTACCTCGGCGATCCTTGCCATCCCCTCACTACATCCCTCCCAGGCGCGATCCCATCGCACACCAAGAGTCAAACAACTGGCGACTCTCACCAACTCTTCAATTTCCGCTGAACGTCCAATGCACTCCATGGCTCGGGGAATGGACACTCCAGAATCCAATGCAGCGACTACCAGCTCAGAGATGATTGCGATATCTTCCTGAGCGCCCTCCTCCCATTGACGTGACGATCGGCGTATTAAACAAAGTGAGACCCATCGACCTGCTCCCAAAAATGACAGCCCGACTACTGCACACAGCGAACCCACTCCCCCATCAACAAGCACAGGAAATGGGTTAATCCCCATGATGAATACCGCGAGCAGTGCCAGCAGTGGCAGTAAGTTGAGGATCTTTGCGGATAAGGCGGGGCCAGCACCAGCAACTCGTCGCGCCTTTTGGATGCTCTCAATATCGTCGAAGTTTTGTGCCAAAGCATCCAAAACCGCTGACAATGGAGCACCCAATTCATGGGAGACTGCGCAGGCTGCAGTAACCATACGCGCATGCTCTCCAGCCTGTTTGAGAACATTGGAAGCAACCCCATAGGGCAGTCCTTCTTCTCCTTCATCCATTTGTAGCCATGCTTCACGCGCGGACAACCCGGCACGAACCAAAGCACTGACTTTTCGCAGAGATTGAGCCGCTTCACTAATCCCGGAATATGAGGTACTCACCCTCCAAGATTGAGTCTGCACGCGTTGCAGATTCGACCAGAATCGCTGCTGCCCACGCGTCAATAGATGCGGATCCCACATCAGAACACGACGAAATGTCCTGTCGCGCATCAGTGATCCTCAGTAAGCAATGCGCGAAGTCCCTCCCACGCTGGTCCGGGGGTACCACGGCCTCGGCAATCACATCGATAGGCACAGGTGCACGCAAGTACCCCATTTTCCATTCCAAAAATCCCGATCTGTGTCAGCTGTCGGGTGCCACACTTTGGACCATGAGCGACGCGCTCCATATGGACAACTACCTGAAATGCCGCCTTTGCCTGCAGATCCGTCGCCCGAGCATCCATTCCCGCGAGCGCTCCCAGTGCTGCAAGTCGGGCGGGAACTTCTGCGGGGGTATTCGCGTGAATCGTGGCAAAACTTCCGCGGTGCCCGGTATTCAAGGCAGTCATAATGTCACGAACTTCGATACCTCTACATTCCCCTAAAACGATGCGGTCCGGCCTCATACGCATGGCAGCTCGGACCAGTTCCGAAAGAGTCACTTCCCCGCGCCCCTGAGCATTAGCCTGTCTGGCTTGAAGGTGAACGACATGGGGATGTTGAGGATTTAGCTCGCTCATTTCTTCGATGCAGATCAGTCTTTGACTATCGGGCAATGTGCCCAAAAGTGCAGCAAGCAGAGTGGTTTTCCCACTCCCCGTCGCGCCAGAAATGAGGATGTTGCAGCGCATTTCAAGTGCACGCATCAACACCTGATACGAGGTGTTGTCAATACTTCCCATCTCACGCATCTGCTCAATGCTGAGCCCATTTCTGGCTGGAATCCTCAGAGAAATCAGAGTTCCCCCACCAGAAAGTGGTGGGATAACCGCGTGCAGACGAATGCCCATAGGTAAGACTCCATCAACAATTGGAGCCGCATCGTCTAAACGCTTTCCGCAGATTCCTGCCATTGTGACGGCTAGTTCACGTACTTCTTCTTCACTATCAAAAGAGCATCCAGCCGGCTGAACCCCCTGCCCACAATCGACCCATACCTGCGTGGAATTCACCAAAATATCTGTAATCCCGGGAAGGTGAATCAAGGGAGCCAAGATCTTTCCCAAGCCATTGAAACGAGCTTCGAGTTCTTCCAGACGCGTACCAAGCTCATCGATTCCCATCCCAACAGTTTTGATAGGTATCGCAGCTTGATCGTCTTCCTTTCCCGAATGCGCTACTACAAGGCAATCGTCGATCAGGCTCATTGCGTGCGCTCCACAATCTGTTCCCACAGTCGCAAGCGGGCACGTCTGCCTTTCCGCCCCTGCCGAGGCCTCATTCCCGCTGGGTGCACACCCATTCCTTCGGTGTGGGTAATTTGAGAGATTTGAGTCGAGGAGATTTGTCCGCTCAGTGGAGCTCGTGAAAAGAATCCACCACGTGGAGGTGGCGCGATTAAGAGAAAACTTCGACACGGAAACGGAAATGATGCACTGAGAGCACACAGACGCGCGGCTCCAACAGCATCTCCCAGACCTATAAGAATGAGCGCATCAAAATTCCTTGCGGTCTGTTCGCACCTCGCTCCCCATTTCCCCAGATCACACACCACACTGCGAGTTTCACGCAGAGCGGCAAGAAGCCCCGGGAGTCGCGAGTCATCAGAATCTGCATAGTCGCGTGAATCTCCGCCGACAAAAGACACTCCCTGAGCGCAGGGAAGACTATTCGCGATCGAGGGAAGGAAATAACGCTCGCCTCTGCTTAAGCGCGACCAAGCCACCTGCCCATCCTCGGGAACAAGGATGCGTCCGCCACGGCCTCGTGAAGGTCCGGGTCCAGAACAATTGACTAAAACACTTCCCGTGTCCGCGCACAGATCCCAGGCGAGAGCAGAGACCCCTACTCCCCCGCTCCAACCTGCGATTCCCACGCAAAGGTGGGAAGAATGCGGCGTTACCGCAGCCTGCCAACGCGCATGATCTGCAAGGATGAGCTGCCCCATCGCCTTCTCACAACCTGGAAGACGCAGTGAATCGCCAATAACCAACACGTGGATTCCACGGTGTTCCCACCGGGCTCGATCTTCGCTCCTGCCAAGGACAGCGCAGATCACTTCCTCAACGTGAAATTCTGTGCGCTCACATTCTTCTGGGGGGCACTCGCGAACATTAATCCCCAGCAGAGCGCAGACCGCACGCAATGACTGCTCGGCACCTTGCGAAAGTGCCCAAAATGCAACGTAGCCTTCGCTCTTCATGGTGCAAGCGTGAATTTTCTTTTCGCCGAATACCACCGCCATCGCAGAATCTGTGGAAAACTAGGACTAATCCCGTCCCTGTGGATAACACTGCTGTTTCCGCATTAAGCAAGGTGTCAACGATGACCATCCTCAATAACAACACAGAAATTCCAAAGCCAACCCTGCCCGGCGCTAATCAGCACCTGGAAGGCGATACCCGAATCGCGGCCTTTTTCGATCTTGACAAGACCATCTTGGCCACGGCCTCGGCAATGGCACTGAGCAGCCCGCTGGTTCACGCGGGAGTCATGAGCCGCTGGGATTCCCTGCGAGCAACCCTTGTCCAACTTCCCTACCTATTCACGGGTGCTGACGATGAACGAATGCGCTCGATGATGCATGCCTTGGGGGAGCTTACTCGCGGCTGGGACCCACAGTACGTTGAAAAAATCGTCAATAACGTCACAAATTCAACGATTGCACCTCTGTGTTACAGGGAAGCATTGGCACTGATCGATCACCACCGACTCTTGGGCCACCACGTTGTTATCGCATCTGCCTCACCGCTAGAGATCGTTCGCCCCATCGCGCACCTGCTTTCGATCCCCGATGCTTTATCCACAATCGTCGGGCAGGGCCAGGACGGCTTGGCCGATGGAACCATTACCCACTTCAACCACGGGGAAGGAAAGGCCGAGGCCTGCGCAGCTTTGGCCCGCGAGCGCGGCTGGGACTTGAATGATTCCTTTGCGTACAGCGATTCCATCTCTGACCTGCCGATGCTCGAATTAGTGGGAAACCCAAGGGCGGTGAACCCTGATCGCGCGCTTGCGGCGGTTGCACGCGAGCGTGAATGGCCGATTCTGTCCTTTACGCGAACAGTGCGAATTCGAGGCCGAAAGCGCGCCCGCCTTGCCCGTGCAATGATTCCCCTCGCTTTGGCAGGAGGAATAGGCATCGGCTATTGGGCACGCCGCTCAATTCCCAGCTAGTACCGGCATACTTGATATATGTCCAGATTGTCCATCCCGGTCGGCGCTATCCTGCGTCCAGCAATCTTCGCTGTCATCTTTGCGCCCCTTGCCCTGATCCTCATGGGAATGTCGCTCGCGGATCTTCAGGCGCGAGCTGCGATTGGTGTTCCTTTGGCCTCGGTCGAGGGCATGATCGGCATGGCTTTTTCGGCCATTCTGCTGGCCATGATTTCTATCAACTGTGAACGCAATTCCATTGGTATGTTCATTGCTGCCGCATGGGCACTTGTCATTGGTTTCTTGCAGACCTTTGGTTACCTTCGAGTCCACTTCCTTGTGGCCTCAAACCTGTCAACCAACGATATTTCGGCCGCACAGACCTGGAATCTCTACCCCATATGCGTAGCTGCGATCCTTTTTGGTGGTGGAGTTGCTTTGGCTCTAACTCACCGAGCACGCGAAAACAGCCCGGATTCCGATCAGCTTGTATCCTTTCAGCGCCACCAGGGTGAGCGAATCGCAGTCGCAGTGGCTTCACTTCCGCTCGGAGTTATTGCCGTCGTCCTTCTCGTTCGCTGCGCTCCTGCCGATTCTCTTCCAATGGCTGCCAGTGGACTGCATGGCGTGATTGCACAAACTCCCATGCACACATCGGAGGGCATCGCAGTCGCCGTCATGTTGGGACTGATCACACTTGTTTCGCGCTGGTCAATGATCGGCCCTCAGGTTGTCGCATGGATGTATATCATCCCAGCCTTCCTTCTGATTCCCGTCGGAACAAGCCTCTCTGGTGCAGTCGTTACCCCTGGAAAATCAATGGGAACTCAGATTCTGATGTCTGCATCGACTATTTCCGCCTACGGAATGATCCTTGCTGCCTCGACCTTGGGAATTTACTGGGCTCGCCGCTACGCTCCCAACGACGCATCAAGCTCTGACCAAGTCGCATAATCCAGCGCTTCTCGGCGGGTAATCCCCAAAAATATTCGTTTTCTCGTTATCGTCAGCACGAGAAGAGGAGGTCTCATGTCTGATCAGGAACACAAGGAAGACGTTGACAAGGTGACGGAAGATACCGATCACACCCCTAGCGGTGAGGAAACACCACTGACCGGTGAAGAAGTCACCCTTCCCGGTGAGGCATCTGCAACCGAGGACATCATCGGTGGCGCATCAGTTACCGAAACCAGTCAGGTTGAACCCGTCCACATGGGCGTCACCCCAACATCCGTGGACGATGCTCTTGCACAGCGTTCGACCTCTGAGCATTCCGAGGCCGAGGCCGAGCCCGAGTCAGCCCAGGAACAGCAGGATGCGCAGCCCGAGGAATCCTCTTCAGACGAAGCTTCGAACGAAGAAACCTCGCACGACGATAGCCAGGACTCCGAGCACGCTGAGAACACCGTGACTGAGTCTGAGCACACCTCCCACGACGACGTCGATGCTGAGCCGGCCTCGGAAAAGACTGAAGAAACTGCTGAGGACAACGCAGAGTCCAAGGATGCATCCCCCGAAGAATCTGAGTCCGAAGAATCTGAGGAAGCTCCCGACTCCGCACACACCACAACGATCCCGGCTGCTTCCGAGGCCGCGGAAGAAGAGCCTGAGGACTCTCCTTCGGTGACCGAGGTTCCCGACGCCCTCTCGCGCCGCACACCTGCTCAGCCCGAAACCGCTGAGGAACCCGAGGACGAGGTTGAAAGCACCCAGGTTCGTAGGCGTGCTTTCATTGCTCCGGCAGCGGAAAGCGCAACGACCGAAGCCTCGTGGAAGCCTCGTGAAGACAGCGGCGAACGTACTGTTCCTCAAGAGACCCCCGAAAGCCTTGACGATGCCCTTTTTGAGGGCGCAACCGTCGTGCCTGAAATGCCTTCTCGCGCGGCTGCTCACTGGAGCTCATTGGCTCTGGGAGTCTTTGCTCTGCCCATCACCTGGTACCTCATCGCCGATGCCGGCGCTCGCATGACACTTCCCGAGGGAAATCCCGCAGCAACTGGCGTGATCAACTGGCTTGCTATCACCGAGGTCGCTATCGCATTCGTCGCAGTTATTGCACTATTTGAAGCATTCAAGCGTTCCTCGCTGGGCGCATGGATCGGCGGTCTCTGCTTCTTCGCAGCCGGCCTCCCCTGGGTTTTCGCCCCTGGATTCACCTCTGCGCACACGGTTTCCGTTCTGCACTTCCTGCAGAATTCCGGTGCCCTGGGTGCGAACCTCGCACACCACCTCCAAGCATCCGGATACTCCGGCCGCCTGCTCTTCCTTGGAATTGCACTGCTTGGTATCGCATCCCTTTCACATTCGGTTCGCCGCCGCGGACGTAATGAAGAGGCCATGCGCGAGCAGGTCGAGCGCGTCAATCCCGCAGGTGCGCACTTCACCGCCCGTGAACGTCGTCGCGCCGAAAAGGCAGCTGGTCTGCGGTGAAACCCGAGGTTTCTCGCGCGGTATTGGAGGCTCCCGGGCCCTGGGTTCACCGTAGGATCTCAGCCTCGGGAGCGTCCTTCCACGTCGCCGACGCGGGACCCGAGGATGCCTCTTTTGCCGTTATCCTCCTTCACTCATTCCCGATGACCTGGTGGACGTGGCGGGAGGTTATTCCCGCCTTCACACAGGCCGGTATCCGCACCATCGCAATGGATCTTCGAGGCTTTGGTACCTCCGATCTTGCTCCCGGAGAAGTTGAACTTACCCAGCTGGCGACGGACGTCGCTGGCGTGGCCTCGGCACTGGGAATTTCTTCCTACACGGTTGTCGGCAACGGCATGGGCGGCGTGGTCGCGTGGATGCTCGGTGCGCTTAAACCCGCGGGCTTGCAGGCGATTGTACCGGTGTGTGCCCCTCATCCGCTGGGCCTGCACTTCCTGCGTGGTCTTTCTTCCCGAGGCCGAGGCCGCTGGTTCCAGGCCCTGCTATCGCGCCGTCCTCGCGTTACCTTCTTCTCCTCGCGCTCAGCGTGGATCGACCGTTCAATCTCTCAGTGGGCCGCGCCTTTTAACCGCGAGGAAATGCTAGAGAATGCGGAAGTCTACCGCGAGGCACTTTCGCGTCACATCGCGGTTCGCTCCGCATGGGAGTCATTGCGAGCAACCTTCAGACCCTCATTTAGCTCGAAGAATGTTCTAACGCGGAGCGTGACGGTACCCGTGCTTTCGATTCAGGCGCGCGATGACGGTTTATGGTCGCACGTTGATTTTGCTGATGATGTCCAAGCGACCAGCGGCGAATTCACCATGCGTGCAATTGGCGAATGTGGCCATTTCCCACAGGAAGAAAACCCCCAGGCTCTGATCCAGGCGATCCTTCCTTTCGTTAAAGAATCTGCTGACTTTACAGCGGAGAGTCAACTCTAAAGAAACGAATTTGCGCAAACCGTGTGCAAATATGTGATTTAGACCGTTCACCGTGCATAATAGTTACGACTATCACACGGTGGCTCTTTTGTGCTGGGCTGCCGTCTTACATGATTAGGACAGCTCAGTAGTCGGCGGCGCATGCTAGCGGCGCTCGCGAATAGAACGGAGTTCCGGCTTTATGTATGGAGATGCAAACTTCATCAACCAAGTCCCGCTCTTCAGTGGACTCGATGAGGCGCAACAGGCATCGCTGCAGCAGAAGATGGGTCAGACAACACTGCGACGCGGCGAAACCCTCTTCGAAGAAGGCGATCTCGGTGACCGTCTGTACATCGTGACCGAAGGCAAAGTGAAGCTGGGCCACACCTCGAATGACGGCCGCGAGTCCCTGCTTGCAGTCCTTGGACCCGGCGAAATCCTTGGTGAACTGACGCTCTTTGATCCGGGCCCGCGCTCGACCACTGCAACCGCCGTTTCTCCCGCAACCCTGCTGCACCTGCTGCACAGCGACCTCATGGAGATCGTCGAGGCAAACCCGACTCTGGCCAAGCACATGCTCCGCGCACTGGCTCAGCGCCTGCGTCGTACGAATGAGTCGCTTTCTGATCTGGTCTTCTCCGATGTCCCCGGCCGCGTTGCTAAGGCGCTGCTCGATCTCGCCGATCGTTTCGGCACGGCAACCGATAAGGGCATCCACGTTCCTCACGACCTCACTCAGGAAGAACTGGCCCAGCTGGTCGGAGCTTCGCGTGAAACTGTCAACAAGTCCTTGGCAGATTTCGTTTCGCGCGGTTGGATCCGTCTGGAAGGCCGTGCGGTTACGCTGCTTGACGTCGATCGTCTGGCACGCCGCGCACGCTAATCTTTAGCTCAATGCATTCGGGGCCGAGCAGGTTTATCACCTGCTCGGCCCCGATAGTTTATTGCGAAGAATTATCCGCAGTATCAGTCTTGCTTCGGACGCTTCAGATATGCGACCAAGCTATCCGAACCAGTAGGTCCTGGAACAACTTGGACGAGCTCCCAGCCATCGGCTCCCCACTGATCGAGGATTGCCTTCGTTGCGTGGGTCAAAAGCGGAATTGTTGCATATTCCCATGTAGTCATAGCGCCATCCTACGGCACTCACGGCGATTAGCCACGCGCAGCAACAGAAAGTGATGCCTCACGTAATGCCTTGGCATTTGTACGAAGATGTTTCATCGACAAACTTTGGGGAACTCGCGGTTTGCGCAACTCAACCGCCAGAGGATCTCGAGAGTGCATGAGCCACTCACTCCAGTCAGTCTTCTCTGGATAAACGCGCAAAATCACACGGCGTTCGCGTTCGGTAAGACCTCCCCACACCCCGTAGGACATCTGTGATTGCAAGGCATCTGCAAGGCATTCGAGGCGCACGGGGCATTCCATGCAGCGCATACGAACTTGACGCTGAGCTGCGCCCTGCACAAACAGGGAGTCGGGTTCATCTTCGGCACACAGGGCATACTCAACCCAATCGTGGTTATCAATCATGTGAAACTCCACCCTCTCCATGTGGTCAACATTGACCTCTTCCTCAGAGAGTACACATGAAATTTTCATAAGGGAAATTAGGACGGCTTTGGTCCATAATGTGGCAAAGAGACCGAACGTTGACCTAATCCACCTCTTCCTCTCACTTTCCGAGGCCTCTACACGTATCCTGTACCTATGGCTCAGTCGCATACACGCTTTGTTCGACCTGCACAGCTGGTGGCGCTCTTGCTGTCATTCTTGGCAGCATCAACACTGGTTGGTGTGGTCAGCGCTGGCGTCTTAGTGCCGGCCGTCGGAACCGGTGCAATCACGGCGAAAGCAGGGATGGAGATCTTCGACGAGATCCCCACCGACATCCAGGTTGTCTCTCCAGCGACCGAGTCCACCATGCTCGATACGAACGGCCAAGTGATTGCCCGTTTCTACGATAAGCAGCGCATTGTCATCCCCTCGGACAAAATTGCGCCCATTATGAAGAAGGCAATCGTCGCCATTGAAGACCGACGCTTCTTCGAACACCACGGTGTCGACCCCACAGGTATTGCCCGCGCAATGGTCAATAACCTCGGTGATGACGGCGGGAAGCAGGGCGCATCGACCATTACCCAGCAATACATCCGTAACGCCTTAGCCGAAAAGGGTTACATGGAAGGCGATGCCGACCAGGTCGAAGCCGCAACCGAGCAAACCGCCGAACGTAAACTTCGCGAAATCAAGTACGCGCTTGCCGTCGAAAAGCAAATGGATAAGGACCAGATCCTCACTGGCTACTTGAATATCGCGCCTTTCGGTCCCATCACTTATGGCGTTGAGGCTGCCTCTCGGCTCTACTTCTCCAAGTCCGCCAACGAACTGACGATCGGCGAAGCCGCACTCCTAGCCGGCCTCGTCCAGTCCCCCGTTCAGTACAACCCTCTTCAGCACCCCGAGGCCGCGCAGGAGCGCCGTAATACCGTCCTTTCCGTCATGGCTGACCAGGGCGTCATTACCGAGGCGGAAGAAGCCGAAGCGAAGGCCGTAAACGTCACCGACATGCTTCACCCCACTCAGATTCGAGAGGGTTGCTCAGGTGCTGGCGATGAAAATGCCTACTTCTGTTCCTATGCAGTGCGCCAGTTCCTTGCCGATAGTGCATTTGGTAAGACCTCTATTGAGCGTGAGCGTCTTCTTAAGACCGGTGGCCTGACCATCCGAACGACTCTGGACCCGAAGAAGCAGCATGCTGCCTATGAAGCCTTAACGAAGACCATTCCTTCCGATGATGCTTCCGGTTTGGATAACGCTTTGGTTTCCTTGGTCCCCCAAACGGGCGAAGTTGTGGCAATGGCCCAAAACACCGTCTACGGCGTGGGTGAAGACGAAACCATGTCGAACTACGCGGCTGATGGTTCCTTCCAGGTTGGATCAACCTTCAAGGTCTTCGTCTTGGCCGAATGGTACAAGGAAGGCCGCTCGGGTTATGAAACCATTGACGGGCGAACGAACTTCCCCAATGGCTCCTTCAAGTGCGATGGCGCTCCGATCCACACCGAAAGCTGGCACGTTGTCGACTTGGCGGGCAAAGACGGTGCTTTCAATGTCATCGGCGCAACGGGCCTTTCGGTGAACCACTCCTTCGTCAACATGGCTTCCAAGCTCAACTTCTGCGATATCTTCCAAGTTGCCGCTGACATGGGCATCGATGACGGAAACGGTCAACCAATCTTGGCTGTGCCCGCTAACATCTTGGGCTCTGCTTCTGCTTCACCGCTGACCATGGCACGCGCTTTCGCAACCTTCGCCAATGACGGCAAGATGTGCCAACCCTACTCGATCGCGAAGGTTACCGACCGCCAGGAGAACGTTCTTAAGGAAGGTTCTGCGAACTGCAAGCAGGTCATCGATCCGCAGCTCGCTCAAAAGGTTGCAACAACCCTGACGAAGTCGGCTAGCCAGTACTACACCGCGACTCGTTTGTCGGGCGGTCGTCAATTTGCCGCCAAGTCCGGTACGACTGACTACTCGGCAAACACCTGGTTGACGGGATCGACCGCCGAGCTCACCACCGCCGTGTGGGTTGGCCACGGCAACGCCTCGACGACCCCGGTGCAAAACGTCCGAATCAACGGACGCTACTACTCGCAAATCTTCGGTGAGACTTTCGTCGGCCAGAATATCTGGGCTCCATACATGAGCAAAGCACTGGAGGGGACACCCAACCAGCCCATGCCCAATGCGAATATCGGAACCCCACAGGCCGCACCGCGCCAAACTCAGGCTCCGACTCCCAGTGCAGCTCCTGCCCCGCAACAAAATCCGCAGGGCCAGCAACAGCCCGGAGACAACAATGATGACGACGATGGGGATGAGTAAAAAATGACTTCACGTCGACTCGTCAAGCACGCATTCCGAGGCGCGGCCGCCCTTGCTCTGGGCGGTACTGCGGCTCTTGCCTGGGGAAGTGTCGAGCGGCGTCGACCTGTCCTTCGCCACTACGATGTCCCGCTTTCGGCACTGTCAACGCCCATGTTGCGCAGTCATTACCGAATGGCTAAGGTCCTCCATTTCTCCGATCTGCACCTTTTTGCAGGCCAAGAATTTCTTCTCGATTTCCTGCAAGAGATTCGCGAAACCGAGCAATTCGACTACGTGATCTCTACCGGGGATAACTTCGGCAGTCCCGATGCGCTGGAAATGGTGATCCAGGCTCACGAAATTTTCTCTGATTTCCCCGGAGCTTTCGTTTTCGGTTCAAACGACTACTACTCGCCAAAACCCAAGAGCTGGACTCGCTACCTTCGGCCTCGTGAATCAGGAAAGATCGAGCGCGCGGTGGACCTGCCGTGGACGGAACTTGCGGCATACCTGCGCACGATGGGCTGGGCGGATTTGTCGAATTCTTCGGCACTTGTGGAGCCTTACCAGACTGAGACCACGACCGACGTCGACGAGTTCAGCTACGTACCTGCTCCTCTTGCTCTGCTGGGTGTCGATGACCCGCACATTAACCGCGACTCCATCACTGGGCTATCGCAGAGTTGGCTGTCCTCTGGAGCTATTCGCATGGGTGTGACCCATGCACCCTACACGCGCGTGCTCGACTCAATGACCCACTTGGGTGCAGAAGTGATCCTTGCAGGCCACACTCACGGTGGTCAGATTGGACTCCCGGGCGTGACCTCCCTGGTGACCAATTGCGATCTTCCCCGTGAGTTCGGCAAGGGATTGCACGTGTGGGAGACCGGTGCCAGCGAGAATGCATGGCTGCACGTCTCCGCGGGCTTGGGTACCTCCCCTTATGCTCGGGTGCGTATCGCCACCCGCCCCGAGGCCTCGATCCTGACAATTCATGACTAAACACTGGTAATGGGCAAGACTCCCGACCTTCGCGTGCAAAATTTTGCGCACCGGCTTTGGGCGGCTATACTCAAACGGTCACGGGGTGTGGCGCAGCTTGGTAGCGCGCTTCGTTCGGGACGAAGAGGCCGTGGGTTCAAATCCCGCCACCCCGACGTGATTCCCGCAGCATCGCTTGGTGCTGCGGGTTTTTTCTACCCGTTACACAATCCCATCTTCTGCGTCCTCACGCGCATCTGTTTGATACGGCTGATAGCGTGACGTTATGAACGCTTCTCGATCCACTTCCTCTCGCCCCTTCCTGGTGGCCGTGTGCCGACCAGACGGCCTTCTTGCGCGAGATGAACTGGCATCGATGAAGGCAATCGGTCAGCTCAGTGACAGCGATCTACACCCACTTCCTTTGGTTGATGCCGCTTCACCGCACCCGGCCAGTGATATCGACTTAGACCAGTATTCGGGTGTCATCATTACCGGCTCTCCTTTCGGTTTCGAACACCCTCATGAGCAGAAGACTCCCGAGCACCTGCGCGTTGAAGAACGAATCGATGCCTTGACATCCATCCTTCTGGAGCGCGATTTCCCAACTTTTGGCATCTGTTTTGGCTTGCAATCCTTGGCTCGAACCTCGGGAGCGCCCATCGTTGAGGGCTTCTCTGAAGATCTCCAGGCACCTGAAATTACCTTGACCGAGGCCGGAATTGCCGACCCCCTGACCGGTCAGCTTCCGCCGCAATTCCACGCCTACACCGGTCACGCCGACGCAATTGGATCTATTCCTCAGGGAGCCGAACTTCTGGCGACCGGAACTCGCTGCCACGTCCAGATCCTCCGCTGGGGAAAGAACATCTACGGCACGCAATTTCACCCAGAAATTACGCGAGATGGCATGCACCTACGCATTGAGACCTATGGTGACACCTACTATCCTGCAGAAGAGAAACCCGCGGTAGTTGCGCGCTGCGACGCGGCGAATACTCAACCCGCACACGACCTATTGGCATCCTTTATCCACCGCTACCAACAAGCTTGAGCAAGGGGAGCTATGGCCATCTCGTTCGCACAATCTGAACGTTCAACACTTGGTGTCGAGTGGGAACTCCAGCTCATCGATATCGACTCTGAGGACCTCCGCCAATGTGCGCAGGCAATCATCACTCAAGTCTCTGCGCAATATCCGGGAAATACGCTTGTTCACGGTGAAATGCTGCGCAATACAGTGGAGTTAGTTTCTCGCAAACAGACTCGTGTCCGCGACGCCATTGCCGATCTCAATGAGGGCTTAGAGATGCTTGAGCCGATCACATCGGCACTTCGCGTCGACCTCACAAGCGCTGGATCTCACCCATTTGCCAACCCTGCACACCAGCGAGTTTCAGATTCGAAACGCTATGCCGAATTGGTTAATCGCACTCAGTTCTGGGGTCGCCAAATGCTGATTTTTGGCACGCATGTTCACGTTGGGATTGAGGAGCGCGCCAAAGTCCTTCCTCTTCTTGCTTTCCTCTCCACTCAGCTCGGGCGAATCCAAGCGCTGACGGCCTCGTCACCCTATTGGGCGGGAACGGACACGGGCTACTGCGACAATCGCGCGATGGTTTTCCAGCAGCTTCCCACTGCGGGTGTCCCTCAGCTGTTTACCCGCTGGGAGGAATTGGAACACTACACTCGCGACATGATGCACACCGGCATCATTTCGAATTTCGATGAGATCCGTTGGGATATTCGGCCCTCGCCCAGGCTTGGCACGCTGGAAGTGCGCGTCTGCGATTCTTCCAGCAACGCGGCAGAGATTGGAGCGATCGCCGCACTTATTCACTGCTTGGTTGAATACGGTTCACGAGCTCTTGATCGAGGCGAAGAACTTCCAACCATCTCGCCGTGGTTCTTGGCTGAAAACAAGTGGCGCGCGGCGCGTTACGGGATGGATGCCATCCTGATCGAAGACATTCACGGCAATGAGCGTCACATCGACGAGCTGCTGGATGAAATGATTGAAAAACTGCGCCCTGTTGCTGAGGACCTTGATTGCGCAGAAGAGTTGGATTTCATTTCAACGATGCGCAGCATTGGTGTGGGTTATCAGCGTCAGAAGGCAGTTGCCGATGCTTGCGGCAGTCTCGAGGCCGTGGTTTCGCACCTGCGCGCCGAGACTCGCGCCGGCCGTCCGCTTGACCCACAGGTGACTATCGATGCCTTCACGGAAGGTGCACACACGCCTCGTTCGGGGAACCACAACTAAGAGACTCTTGGGCGTTCCGGCACTGCTGGGTATCTGAAATTTCTGGCGGATGCCACGCCTGACTTCAGCGTGCCAGACATACAAATGGGGCGACGCATGCGATCTTCGCTGCGTCGCCCCACAAGTTTCAGGCCGGTACCATTCCGACGCGAAAGTAGAACTGTGATGCTGGCGGAAATTTTCCCTTCAGCGTTAGTTCAGCCCTGCTTTCCGAAACGACGGAAGAACATGGCCAATAGTGCACCGGAAAGGTTGTGCCACACCGAGAAAACAGCGCCGGGAAGCGCGGCCTCGGGGCTGAAGTACTTCGTTGCCAAGCCGGCTGCCAGGCCCGAGTTCTGCATACCAACCTCGATTGCGGTCGTGCGAGCTGCACGGTAATCGCCGCCCGAGATACGGCCTGCGAAGTATCCAAAGAAGTAGCCCAGCAGGTTGTGGAGGATGACCACAACGAAGACGATGAGTGCGGATTCCATGATCTTGTCGGCGGACTTACCAACGACTGCTGCCAGCACGTAAGAGATGCCAAGGACGGAGATCCAGGGAAGTGCCGGGAGGATCTTTTCAACGTAGCGCCCAGCAAGCATACGGACAACGATGCCTGCGATGACAGGGACCAGAACGATCTGGACGATCGAGATTGCCATGCTCTTTGCATCAACAGGCATGTACTGACCGGCCAGCCACTTGGTGAGAAGGGGGGTCATGAGGGGTGCCAGAAGGGTGGAAATTGAGGTCATGGTCACCGAAAGCGCAACGTCACCCTTAGCCAAGTAAGAGATGACATTCGAGGCGGTTCCACCCGGGGCGCACCCGACCAGGATGACGCCGGCTGCGATTGCCGGGTCGAGGTTAAGCACCTTGGTCAGAAGGAAAGCAACTCCAGGCATGATCACATACTGCGCGATAACACCGACAATGACGGGCAGGGGGCGCTTGACGACAAGTGCGAAGTCGGGAAGGGTCAGGGTCAGACCCATACCGAACATGATGATGCCCAGGCCAATATTCACACCCGAGGCGAGCTTTGCTGCCTGGGTCGGGAAAATCAGACCAAGAGCGAATGCCGCAATAATAATGAGCGGGAATACGGTGACCGCGATGCGTGCAGAGCGGTCTTCCTGAGAGAGCTCGGGCTTTGAAGCAACCGAGGACGGAGCATGTTCTTCGCGTGTATCGTTTGTTGACATACCTATAACTATTGCGCTGTTGGCCCAGTTCAGAAAAAGTATGTCTCAGTGAATGGGATGTCGGTGAGCGCCGGCACAGAATTCGCGATTTTCTTAGGTTTGCCTTAGTGAATAGGGGCACTACACTGTTGCCCATGGCTCAAAGAGGATCACGGATGCGCTCACTTATTCGCCGAGGATGGCTCTCAAACGAGCACGGCGCATGGGTAATGACTGCCCTCCCCATCGCTGTCGGAATCTGCACCCTGAAACCTCAGCCCATTCAGTTCCTTTTACTTGCCGCGTGGACAGCGGCCTACTGCAGCTATCACGCACTCACCCTATACATGGCCGCTGCACCTCAACGCCGCAAAACCTACCTACCGGCGATGGCGACCTGGGCAGCAATCGCTGCCGTATGCGGGGTCCCGGTCATCATTCTTCACCCGCGTCCTGTCGCGCGAATCCTGATCCCCGTAACAATCTTCTGCGCAATTGCGACATTCGAGGCCTGGAGAAAGCGTCGACGCTCACTCCCCTCACACATTGCCAGCGTTCTGGCCAGTTCATGCACCTATCCGCTGTCAGTGTGGGTTGTTGCTGAAGACTACTCACCACTCAAACTCTGGTGTGCGGCGGCGGCAATTGCGGCATATATGCTGGGTGCCACTCTCTACGTCAGATCGTTAATCCGAGGCGCCGGAGACACACGGATGTTCGCTATCTGTATTGCCTGGCACCTAGCGACACTAGTGGCAGGCCTTGTCGGCGTTGTGACCCACGTGGTTCCGCTCTGGTCCTTGATCGCTTTTACTCTGCTTTCGGCGCGAGCGATCATTGTTCCCGCATTACAAAATTCGTCACGGATCAAACTTCGCCCCGCGGTCATTGGGATCGGCGAATATCTGGCCTGCGTCTTGATGTTTAGCGCAGTTATGGCGATCGTCGCATAGTTCTTTGCTCAGCGATAAGTGATAATTAAGCGCATGAACTTTATTCTGCGTCTTATCGGAACTGGCTTGGGACTGTGGGTCTCAGCCAAACTTGTTCCTGGAATTGTCATTTCACAGGGCACAACCCTGACTGAAACAGTCATCATGCTGGGCCTAATCGCCTTGGTCTTCACCATTGTGAATTCGATTGTGCGCCCACTGGTTTCAATCCTTGCCTTCCCCCTGTACATCCTCACTTTCGGACTCTTTGCTCTGGTGACTAATGGCATCGGTTTCATGGTGGCAAGCGGAGTTGCCCACTCTTTGGGTCTTCCTTTCTCTGTCTCTGGGATTGGAGCGGCAATTATCGGCGCGATTATCACCGCCGTTGTCTCTTCCCTGTTCGGAGGCCTGACCGGAGCATCCAAGAAGGACTGATCCTTCCCGCTCTCACACATCACGTCACTCGGCGGGTATCAAAGATATAGGAGCGCGTCTGCGTCCTATCGGTGATACCTAGCCGAGTTCTTCTTTGTTCTTCCCAGCGAAGTACTTCCCCGATATTGGAATTCTGTTGCGGATTCACCTGCTCGCATTCGCGGATCGCCTGCGTGTAGGTTCCAATGTCATGTGCAGCAATGGGATTGTCACTGCCCTGCTTCACATCCAGGTGTTCGCTATCAAAATGCAAGGTGAGCGCATTCCCTCGATTCGTATTCGCCGCACCATCAAGGGCAGGAACGATATCGCGTGTATTTTCCATATTGAGCATGGGAACACCAGGATCTGGGTGAAAACCTGCGACGGGAGATCCCGCTGTTAGAACCGAAGCCACGCTGTAGCGTGCGCGAATATCACTTTCGGAAGCCAGCTGAGCAGCGATGATTCCACCTTGCGAATGGCCAATGAACTCAACAGGTTCATCGCTGCGGATTCCGGCCATATCCATGGCAGTTTTCACCGAACGAAGCTGATCCGAGTCAGATTGACCGACTGCCTGAAGGTTCGTCAGCATGTCCTGGGGATTGTCCTCACCAGGCCCCCACTTCTGCGTTCCTCGGATCATGACGGACCACGAACGATGCTCCTGACCCTGCTCATCTGTAGTGACATGCTCAAGGATCTCGATCTGACCCTCATCCGCGCTTGAACGCAGTTCTCCAATCCTTTCAAGGGCTGACGATGCCTGAAGCGGCGTGCTGACACGAGGCGGAGCTCCGCCAGACCCCCCTTGCGTGACTCCCGAGGCTGCCTGCTGGACCGTCGGCGCATGTTTGGGGTAGGCAATAACGCTATGAGCCGCATAGAGGGCAACACCGAAAGGCCCGCAGTATGTGCGTACTTTTCCGCCATCAGCAACACCTTCCAATACCCGAGTACTCAACGGAGTCCCTCCGCCCGGAGTGGTTGGAAGTGTCTGGGCTGAGACCCGCACCCCACTGTGTCGGCCAAACATTAACCAGCCCATGGCCGCATAGAACGTTGAGGCTTGGGCCGCGGCATCGCGCGTCACTTCTGCGTTCTCATGCGAATTCGTGCCGCTCAGCATTCTGGCCACTTCGCCAACGTCATACTGGGTCCGGATACCCAGCTCTGCATCTTTTGGTTGATGGACGAAGGAGTAGCCGTGGGCTGCAATGATCGCCCCTCCATGAACCAAACCAACAGGCGCCATGAGAAAGGGAAGGTTTGGATTCAGGTACTTTCCAAAACCTCCAATCTTTTGCGAGAGCACCAAGCCACCGCCCCAGATATTCACTCCCAACCCGCTGTCTAAGCGGGCGCAGGTGCGCTGATAGGCTTGGACATCGGCCTCGGCACCAGAGTGGATCCGCGCAACATAGGCAAGCTTTTTCGCGCAACTATCCATCCGCTCACTGAGGTGCGCGCCAAGTGAGTAAAAGTGGTCGGCCAGCTCTCCACACTTGTGAATCCTCAAGTCTTGGATCATCCCAGCAAGCATATTCAACTGCTCATCACAGGCATCTTTGATTTTCCTCATTGAGAGGACATCATCCACCAGTGCTTCAGTATCGATGCGTGTCTGCGAAGAGGAGACAAGCATCCACGACACGGATTCATCGCTCATGACTGTCCCTCCAGACTTGCCATCTCTAATTGCACAAGTTCTTTAAGCTGCGATGCCAGTGCGGACCAAGAATTCGATCCCTTTGCAATTTGATCAATCTCTGCGCGCGCAGCTTCACTTCCGCTTCCAGTCCATGACGACAAAGAAAATTCATTCATTGTTGCGGCAATATCCGCACAATTGTCTGCGATTACCTGAAGCGACTGACATACCGTAAACATCCACATACGTGTCAGAGTATGAAGACGCTCTTCTCGCTTCTAACGCGTCACAATTTCTGTGGAAAACACCGATAACCCGTCGCGACTGTGTGTGAATACAAGGTTTCAAAACGTGGTCCCGTGGCAGCGAGCTCTCGGTCTGAGATGATTAAGACATGACTTCGCAGCAAGGATCCATGTTTTCGCCCGAAATGGGATACGCAGACCTAGCAGCAACTGGCCAGGCGCTGTCTCCGCTGGACGGTCGCTACCGCCCTCAAACCCAGGAACTGACTCAGTATCTTTCAGAAGCCGCACTCAATCGAACCCGAATTTTTGTCGAGATTGAGTGGATGATTGAGTTGCTGCGACGGGGCATCATTGCTCACGCACCCGAAATTTCTGATGCCGAATTGGACTACCTGCGTGCGCTTCCTCAGAATTTCAACGCAGATTCCATTGCCGAACTCGCGCAGATCGAAGCCGAAACCCGCCACGATGTGAAGGCAGTCGAGTACTACATTGATCATCGCCTCGAGGCGGCTCGCGATGTTCTCGGACCTAGCACCGTACTTCCCTCGCTTCGTCCACTGGTCCACATTTTTGCGACCTCAGAGGACATCAATAACCTCTCCTATGCGCTCAATGTTCAAGCCGCCGTTCGCCAAGTGTGGTTGCCTCGTGCACAAGCGCTGTATTCGCGACTTCTTGAATTGGCTCAAAATGGTGCGGATGTTCCCATGCTCGCGCGCACCCACGGTCAGCCGGCAACTCCGGTCACTATGGGTAAGGAATTGGCAGTTTTCGCCTATCGCCTCTCTCGCCAGGTGTCACGAATTGAAGACGCGGAATACTTGGGCAAGATGAACGGAGCCACTGGAACTTGGGCTGCTCACCGCGTTGCTCTGCCCCAGGTCCCCTGGCCGCTTCTTACGAAGGATTTTGTGGAGCGCCTTGGTCTGACCTGGAACCCGCTGACGACTCAGATCGAGTCTCATGACTGGCAAAGCGAGCTCTACAGCGATATTTCGCGCTTCGGACGCATTGCTCATAATCTTTCGACGGATTGCTGGACCTACATTTCTTTGGGTTATTTCCACCAAAAGCTTGGTGCGCAAGGGTCGACTGGCTCTTCGACAATGCCGCATAAGGTCAACCCCATTCGATTTGAGAACGCGGAGGCTAATTTTGAGATTTCCTGCGCGCTATTGGAAACCCTTGCTCAGACTCTGGTGACATCGAGGCTTCAGCGCGATCTGACGGATTCCTCAACTCAGCGCAATATCGGGGTGGCTTTGGGGCACTCGCTTGTTGCGATTGATAATTTAACCCGCGGTTTAGAGGGAATCGAACTGAATTCTCAGGTCATGGCTGAGGAATTGGCACAGCATCCCGAAGTTCTTTCCGAGGCCATTCAGCAAGTGATGCGTCTTGCCTCCCTTGAGGGACGCAACGGCATGGAGAACCCCTACGAGCGCATGAAGGAACTGACGCGCGGACACGATATTGATATCCAGCGTCTACGTGAGTTTGTATCTACTTTGGATTTGCCCGAAGACCAGAAGCAGCGACTCATGGAGCTCACTCCTGAGACCTACACGGGTTATGCACCAGATATGGTCGATTGGATCAGCGCAGAGTAACGCTGTTTTAGACGGGCCTCCAGCCACTATCAAATGCGGGTGCCCCCAAGCGTTCAAAGAGCTCTTCGGGGCGTACTTGCAGGGAAGAGTATCCCAAAGCTCGCATGTCGGCGATGTCCTGATCACCGCTTTGCAGCTTGCCTTCAATGACAATCGGTGCAATTTCGGGATTACGCCATGCTGCCTCTACAGCCGCAGCCAGTAAACCCTGCGCAGCATGCGCACGAAGGTCTTCCGCTAGCTCTTCGGTGCCAGCCGTCATCACGATAGTGAAGCAAACCATGGTTGGTTTCCCAAAGCCTTCGTTAACCTGAACTTCGCAACGGTCGACATCCCATGGAGCGGAATTCACATTGCCGTATTCCCCCCGCGCAACCTGCTTTTCTAGGGTTGCGCGAAGCCTTGCCTCGATCATGCGAGCGAAGCGCTGAGAACGCCCTTCCCTATCGCTTGGCCGCAGACGCGTAAGCGCAGCTCCCACTCCGAGCGTTGCGATTCCCATAGCGGCAAGGCCCAGGGGATTAGAAATCCGTGGGATATCTTCAGAGATGCGCTGGAGCGCAGAGCCATTCATCATTCCCAAGATCCGCTTGAGTGATCTATTCGCTTCCATGCGTCACCCCATCGTGATTGTCATCAGTCTCTTGTGCATTACTGGTGAGTTGCCGAGAATGGATACCTTTCACCCGCGACCAAACCCCCGAATTTGGGTCATCGAGCTCTTGCCAGACGTCATAGATGCGCACGCGGGTAGGCTCATCGCCCTGTGGGAGCATCGCTTGGAGCGTGCGAACCGCTTGCCCGACCCGATCCCACTGAGTGATGGCACTGCGACGCTCAAGGTGTCCCACCGTTTCGGTGTATGTCGATGATGAATGCGCATAGTACAGGGCACGCAGTCGTGGCTGAATGAGCTTTCGTCCCACCATGATCCGATGGTCGGGAGCACGAGCCGGTGTTCCATCAGTAGATGGAACAACATCCTGATCATGGGCAATATCAACCATGACAACTTCTGGACGAATTCGTGTTCGCCTGGCGGGAGCTCCCATGGCAAGAATTGCACGAACATCAATTCCCGTTTCCTGCGCGGATAGGCTTCCCAAATTCACCGCGATCAGACCGCCCTGAGAATGACCGGCAAGCATCACTGGCTCCGTAGCGAAGCCTTCGGGATCAACACCTTCTTCACTCATCGCATGGTGAAGTGCCAGAATAATCCCCGCGCGCATAGACGAGGGCATTCCCAATGCCTCTCGAATATTGGCCTCCATGTCTGCCGGGTTGGGAGTTGATGGAGTATCAAAGTGCTGTGTTCCGGGGATCGAAACGAGCCAACGCCGTGTCTCCCCCTGGCCTACGCGCGTGATTTTGATGGACTGCCCATAGGTTCCAGCCCAGTACATGTCATCGATATCCGCTGCCATATCTTGGAGCGAGCGCGGCGCCCAAAGACGCTTGACCTGAGAACGCGGCCGCCCTGGAATCTCAATAAAATCCTGGCCACCATCAGAATCAAAATACTTATCTGCATGTGCGGTTCCACCGGTCATTTGCCCCAGCGAAGTACCGGCAATGAGCATTCCCGCCATCAGAGCTTCAAAGCCATCACAAGGCGTCACCTGCGCCAAGCGTTGAAGTTTGCCTGTGCGATCCAGTCCAATGACAGAGTCCAGTGCCGCTGCTGCGTGGACGATTTTCCCGGCACTGCCAGCGATACCACAGAGAACACGTACGAAAAGGGTGTCCAATCCGGGGTCCCGGAAGAAGATCGATTGGGATTGTTCTGATACCTGTTCACCCAGACGATCTGACTCCATCCGCAGACGCGAGCGAATATCCGCTGGAAGAAATCCCAGTGTCGAGGCCCCCGCAACCGCGAGCGCAGAGAACAGTTTGGGTGCAAGCGGGATCACTTTCGCACGCAGGTAGAGGGAAGTAAAAGAGCCCGGCACACGACGCCGTGCGTAATACGAGCGGTGGTGTTGTCGTCTCATGGCCTCTCCTTCCCTTGGTGCAAGCCTAAGCCCCCTGACGTGCATCTGCGTCCAGATTGGCTCAACGAGAGTTTCCTCATCTTTATTTCCTATTGACACATATACCCCCCGGGGGTATATTTCGAAGCGCAAGGAGGAACACTATGACTCACGGATATACCGAAGAAACCGAGCACTACCTCAAGCGCCTTCGCAGAATTGAAGGCCAGCTGAGGGGGTTGCAACGCATGGTTGCAGAGGACACCTATTGCATTGATGTCCTCACTCAAATCTCTGCAGTGCAGTCCGCTCTGGACTCCGTCGCATTAGGCCTCCTTGAAGACCACATGAATCACTGCGTTCTTCACGCCGCTCAACACAGCGAAGAAGAAGGACGCGAAAAGATCCAAGAAGCCACAAAGGCAATCGCGCGACTGGTGAAGTCCTAAGCGCACACATACGTCTCTCCATTTTTTCCACCACCAAAGAAAGGCGCCATCATGGCACAGGAAATTGATCGCACCGTCGAACTCTCCATCAACGGAATGACCTGCGGACACTGCGTCGCATCTGTCACCGAAGAACTGAGCGAGGTCCCCGGCGTCCTGAACGTCGAGGTCATCCTCAACTCCGGCGCAACCTCCAAGGCCACCGTTGTCACCAACACCGAACTCGATGACAACGCTCTGCGTGACGCTGTTTCCGAGGCCGGCTTCGAATTGGTCGGAATCGCTCGCGATTTCTGACCTTAACCAACCGGGGGCGCCAACAGGTGCCCCCGGGTATCCCATAAACCACACACGACAGAATCGCTCAGAATGACTACCGAAACTCGCCACACATCAACTGATACTGAGAGCGAGCACTTGGGAGACGGCCTGCTGCGCCGCGCCGCGGATCTACGCAACCGCTTCCTTGTGACCCTCCCCTTCACAATCATCGTTCTGGGACTGTCCATGGTTCCTCCACTTCAGTTCCCCGGCTGGCAGTGGGTCGTCGCTTTCGCCTCACTGCCGGTCGTGATCTGGGGTGCCGCACCCTTCCATCGCGCTGCCTTCCAAGCGGGTCGCCACGGATCTTCGACCATGGATACCCTGGTCTCCCTCGGTGTCATCGCCTCGAGCCTGTGGTCGTGGTATGCCCTGCTCTTTGGCGGTGCAGGCATGATCGGCATGCGCATGCACATGTCACTCATCCCCGCGAGCAGCCACGCAACCCACGCGGAAATCTACTTCGAGGGTGCCTGCGCAATCGTTACTTTCCTTCTGGCCGGCCGCCTGATGGAGGCACGGACGCGCTACCACTCCGGTGATGCCTTGCGTTCTCTTCTTGAGCTCGGCGCGAAGGATGCAATCCTCGTTGAAGGAAGCGGCAGCGAGCGCACCTACCGCACCATCCCCGCAGCTGAACTTCGCGTCGGAGACCTCTTCCAGGTTCGTCCCGGCGACAAGGTTGCAACCGATGGCGTCGTTGAAGAGGGCTCCAGTGCCTTGGATACTTCACTGATGACGGGTGAATCTCTTCCCCGTGAAGTATCCCCCGGCAGCGCGGTCACCGGTGGCACTCTCAACACTTCGGGAGCGTTAATCGTCCGTGCAACCGCCGTTGGGTCTGGGACCCAGCTGGCTCACATCGGCCAGATGATCACCGAGGCCCAGGCAACGAAAGCTCCAGTCCAACGTCTTGCGGACCGTATCTCTTCGGTCTTCGTTCCGACGATCATTGTGCTTTCCCTTCTGACTTTGGCGGGATGGCTCATCGCCGGAGCTGGCGTTCAAAGCGCAATCACCGCTGCCGTTGCAGTGTTGGTTGTTGCCTGCCCCTGCGCTCTTGGTCTGGCTACGCCAACCGCCCTTCTTGTGGGTTCGGGTAAGGCCGCGCAGATGGGTATCCTCATTTCTTCCGCTGAGGTCCTTGAGCGCACGCGCAGTATCGACACGATCCTCCTTGATAAGACCGGCACTTTGACCAAGGGCGCGATGTCATTGGAGTCCGTCATCCTTCCCGACGGAAGCGCAAATTCTCCTGATTCCCAGTCCAGCGAGGACGCACTGAGCGTGACCGCCTCGCTGGAGTCGGCCTCGGAGCACCCGATTGCCCGCGCGCTCACTGCGGCTGCCCGCGAGCGCGAGCTTCCCTCGCACCCGGTTCGCGAGCTGCGCAACCACCCCGGACTTGGGGTTTCCGCGCTCGCCGAGGATGGGGCACTGCTTCTAGCCGGCCGCGTGAGCTGGCTGCGTAAGCTGGGTATTTCCCTTCCTGAGTCTGCACTTTCCGCCATTTCCGAGGCCGAGGCCACGGGGGCAACCGTTGTGGCCAGCGCACGCGTTGAGGGCTGGCAGGAAACTTCCTCCGCTGGTGATACGGCCTCGACGCAGGCCTCACAGCCCACGCAAGAAGACGAAGATGGAGGAATCATCATCGATATGGCCGTGGGCGGCATGACCTGTGCCTCCTGCGTCCGCAGGGTCGAGCGCAAGCTGGGCAAGCTTGATGGTGTTCAGGCCCAAGTGAACCTGGCAACTGAGAGTGCTCGAATTACCCTCAAGCACGATTACAGCGATGCTCAGCTTGAAGAGGTCGTGAAGGCAGCTGGCTACGAGCCGCAGGTTCGTTCGCGTCGGCTTGCCTCCGCTCAAGCCCCCACAGCGACACTCACTCCCCAAACGCGCGAACTTCCCGAGCACCTCGATGGCGTGCTTCTGGGCGCCTTCGTTGTGCGCGACACGGTGAAGGAGTCATCGAAGGATGCGATTGCCCAGCTCAAGGCCTTGGGGATCACTCCGACCTTGCTCACTGGTGATCACGAATCTGCAGCACGTTTTGTCGCTTCGCAGGTGGGTATCGATTCGGTCATCGCGGGAGTCCTTCCCCAAGACAAGCGCGATGCCGTGATGCGTCTTCAAGAAGAGGGCCACCAGGTCGCCATGGTGGGCGACGGCGTTAATGACGCGGCCGCTCTGGCACAGGCCTCGACTCAGGGCTTGGGTATTGCCATGGGTTCGGGTGCTGATAGTGCGATCGCTGTCGCGGACATGACGCTGGTGAGTTCAGATCCGACGATGGCTGCCGCCGCGATTCGTATTTCGCGTGCGACCCTGAAGGTCATCAAAGAAAACCTTTTCTGGGCGTTCTTCTACAACGTCATCATGATTCCGCTCGCGATCTTCGGGCTTCTCAACCCGATGCTTGCTTCGGCGGCGATGGCCATGTCCTCGGTGTGCGTCGTCCTCAACTCCATGAGACTGCGCCGTGCACACTGAAAAGTATCACTCTCATACATGGTGCCCCCGCGAGAAATCGCGGGGGCACCCGTGTGTCTTGACCGATATGACGCTCAATCAATTCCAGTAAAGCGCATTAGCTGATGCGTTTAGCGACCTGGAAACCGCCCTGGTTATAAACCAATTCAAAGCTATGCCCCGGATGCGCACCCTGCGCGTAAGCCACGGCATCGACATTCTTCTTGTCTCCCCAGGCGGCTCCTCGTTGGTCGACAACGACATAGTCGACGTCAACATTCTTAGCGGATCCCACCCAATACACCTCGTGGCGTGGAACCAAGTAGGCCAGCAGGGTGAGATCAGTTTCGACCTTCGAATTCTCGGGGATGAGCTCATTGATCTCTTGAGCCTGGGTCATTCGAGGACTCAGAGTTCCAAAACCTGGATTCGTCATCTGCCACATCGGAAGCTGTGGAGCGGTCACAAAAGCCGCGGCGCAGGGCAGTGCCAATGCAATTGTTGCCACCAAGGGACGCTGCGTACTGGTTACCCAGCCCCAACCTCGGGAAATCGAAGAATCCTGTTGCGAAGACCACCGGCGATGAACATCCAGCAAGGCACCCAAGAGGATGGGGATCAAAATCGCGTTGTAGTGCCAGTGCTTCCAATCCCAGTAGTAGTCAACGGATCCCAAGAAACGCCAGGCAATTGTTGGCATGATGACCCAGAACCAGGGGGATGCCATACCAATGATGCCGGCCCCTAAAATCACCATGGCAATCACGCCATACTTTTGGGCAGGCCACAGCACGCGCTCAATCAGAGTGACGTCCCCGCGATTGTTGCTTCCATCCAAGCTGTAGGCCCATGTGCCCGATGCGTTGAAAGCGGGCAAAAGCAGCTTGACAGTCACGAAGAAGGCAAGAAGTCCAAAGACCGCGAAAAACAAGGGATAGGTGAAGGACTTTTCATTCTCTCGGCCTCGCCAGGCCAACACGAGGCCGATCATCATGACGGTGAGGCCAAGGTCTTCCTTCACCAACACCAAAGGTGCTGACCACGCCATCACGGCAACCCAGCGACCCTCAACAAATGCGGCAGAGGCCCACGCAAGAAGGGGAACAGCAAAAGCGATCTCATGGAACTGAGAGGCAACAGCACCCTGGAAACCCCATGCGATGACATACCCAATCCCAACGAATGTCCCAAGAAGCCACCCGGCCTGCTTGCTTGCAAGGCGAACCAGCGGCCACGCAGAAACCGCAATCAACAGATCTTGAACAACCAGCAGGGTTAGTCCCGAGGGGAAGAAGCGATAGACCAGCCCCAGAAGAACCAAGATGGGGTGGAAGTGATCACCCAGAAGGTTGTAACCCGGCCCCTTCACGGGCACGATCGGCGCGGAGAAGTGGGAATACGACTTCGCTGCCTCGGTGAAAATAGCCAGATCCCATGAGGGGACGGTCAGCGAACGCCACTGGCCCACCGAGAAGGTGATGTACAGACAGGCGCCCAGGACAACGGAAAGTGCAGCGGGAAGATAGGCCGCTAGCGCGCGGGATGTACGCAAACGGGTACCTTTTTCAGACATTAACTGGTTTCTCCTGCGGGTGATTGGGATACGGGAGTGTGCTCGGGATCAGGGTAGGGGGCACCCAAGCGTTGAAGAGAGACAGGGGTTCGGAAGCGACGGCGCAGGCGCACTTTGCGTAAGGCCAGCATTGCTGACGTCCACGACACATCGGCGAAACCTGTCGTGGGGTTGAGCTCGACCAGACTGTGATCATCGCCCGTATGCTCGAAAGCGCAGGGCAGTTCAATGGCTGTCATTCCTTCAGAAAGCAGTCGTACCTTCAGGTCCAGCTCCAGGCCGTATCCATTTGCAAAAGGCATGATGCAATTCAATGCCTCGCGAGTCAGGCACATTTCCGGGGAAAGCGGCGCCTGACAATCCCAACCGGTCTGGCGACGGATCGTATTGTGGGCCAGGCGCTGAGCGGAAGTTCCCTTCCGTGATTTCCCATCGGAGGCACTCAAGTCCGCGGGCACGCCACACGCCAGATCTGCGCGCCCACTGGAGATCGCTTCGACAAGGAATGCGGCATCAACGGCACTCTCCCCCAAGTCTCCAGAGAGGAAGAGGATATGGCGTCCGGGAGCGTCCACGGGATCGCGCATTGCTGCGACTTTCACTCCCGTTTCGCGTGCCGAGGCCCGGCCTCGGGGAACGGAATGGCGAACGACAACCGCACCGGCGGCGCGCGCATACTTCCCGGTTTCGTCATCCGAGCCGTCATCAATGACAATCAGCAGGTCAACGCCTGGGATTGCGCGGCATGCACGAACAGTTGAGGCGATCTGCCGACCCACATTGTGGGCACAGATGATCGCAGCGACCTTCTGGGAAGGTGAGGGTTCGACGGATTGAACGGGAGTCACTCTGTTAGTCTATCCCGCTCAAGTGCCGCCTCTCCTTAGCGAATCGTGACCTGACGGGAAACGAGGCCCTGGCGTGCGCGACGTTCGTCTGCACTCAGCGGAGTGGTTTCCTTCAGTGCCTTCTCAACGTTCTCCGCAAGAGCCTTTGCGTCGGCGGCAACATCTTCTGCCGAAGCGCCTTCAGCGAGCTCAAAAACCGGAATCGCCAGACCGCATGCGCGGAATGCGCCGACGAAACGGGAGCCTTCTCCCAGTCGGGCATTTCCAGCTGCCTGCAGGCGAGCAAGCGCATCAAAAAGCTTGTGCTCAGGGGCGGCAGACACGTAGCGAACGAAGTTGCGGTTCATTTCGCACCAGTACATGCCTTCGGTACCGGGCACTGCAGCGGTAGGAACAACGTCAGCGCGGTTTTGCTCAAGAGCATCGCGCATTTCGGGGGTAAGTTCCTGATTCGGGTCAAACCAGTAAGCGAAATCAGCAACGATCTCCATATCGCCAAATGCCTTTGGATCAACAATGTCCTGGAGACGAGGGGCGGGTTCGCGCACATCAATGTCGATGACGCCGTCAACACCATCGGACTGTGCCTGAAGGGCAGCAAGGAGAGCTGCGGCAACGTCGTGTGAGAGATCGCCCGAGTTCGAGCGAGTCTGCAGGCCGACAAGGATACGTCCATCGGGGCGAATCATTGCGGGATGGCCATCGGGCAGCAGGGTCACGATGTCGAAGTCTGCGCCGCCGTGTTCTTCGGTGGTGCGCCCGCTCAGCACTGCGCAAGGAATGATTTCGCGCATCGCGACCAGTTCAACTTCGTTAGGAAGTCCTTCGAAAGGACGTTCCACGAAGGGGATCGGGGGGCGGTATGCCGGGCGATCTGCGCTGACTGCTACTTTTTTACGACGTGAGGCTTTTCCCATGGGGCTATCGTAGCGGTTTTCTTCCCCTTCACGAGGCCGTGGCCCCGCACCAGCGCAAAATTGCCTGCATGACGGCGGCCGCACCATCGTTTTCAACAGCCGCTGCAACGAAATCACTGTGAATGCGAACTTCGTCTGTGGCACCGCCCATGGCAACCCCAAAGGCTGCCCATTGAATCATGGCAATGTCATTTGTGCCATCGCCAATAGCGACAGTTCCTTCAACGGGAAGCGAGAGATCCCGTCGGAGTTCATCAAGCCCGCTGGCTTTCGTTACGCAGAGTGCGCTGACGTCTGCCCACGAGGTCCAGCCGACGAAAACCTCGTGAGTCTTCGCAAAGGGTAAAGCGCACAGGATACCTTCAAAGGTGTCACGGTCGAGCGCAGGTTCACGAATGACGAGCTTCGGCGTACGCATCGCTTTGAGTTCATCAACGCTCACCAACTTGGTATCCTCGACGATTTCCCCTTCGGGGAAGCCCGTTGAAACCAGGCGCAACTGTCGGTCCTCAACGGCGAAACGTGCCTGCGGAAGAGTCTTCAACGCCTCGTCGATGACCTCAGCGGGGGAAAACTCGTGGCGATGCACAATTTCATAACCGGCCTCGTGAACGCGAGCAAGGATCGCACCGTTAGAAGCGACAATCCACCCGCGGCGAAAGCCCAGCAGCGGAAGAACGGGCAGGACCGCACCCATTGAGCGGCCTGTCGCGATAACGACCTGCGCACCGGCGCGACTCAGCGCCGCAATCGCTTCAACGACCTGTGCGCTGGCACCACTGGGACTCAAAATCGTCCCATCGATATCCAGGGCGACCATCACCTGCGTGATATCACGCGGGAAAGTGGAAGGAAGCGCATTAAGCGCCTCCTCCACCAGCTCCTCGAAAGGACGAGGAGCTTCACCGCTGAGCGGCGCCGTTAAGTAGCTGGTCACGCAGTCTCGTTACTTTGCAGCGACGGGCTCAAGAACCTCGAGGCCACCCAGGTAGGGGCGCATTGCTTCGGGAACGTAGATTGAGCCATCAGAGCGCTGGTGGTTCTCAAGAATTGCAACCAACCAACGAGTCGTAGCAAGGGTGCCATTGAGGGTTGCGACAGCGGTCATGCCATCTTCGCGACGCTCACGGATACCCAGTCGACGTGCCTGGAAGGTCGTGCAATTCGAGGTCGAGGTGACCTCCATGTAGCGTTCCTGAGTGGGCAGCCAGGCCTCGCAGTCAAACTTACGAGCGGCAGAAGTACCCAGGTCACCGGCAGCCGTATCAATCACGCGGTAGGGCAGTTCAACCTTGGCCAGCATCTCTTCTTCCCAAGCCAGGAAGCGTGCGTGCTCTTCTTCTGCATCCTCGGGACGGCAGTAAGAGAACATCTCAGCCTTGTTGAACTGGTGAACGCGGATGATGCCGCGAGTATCCTTACCGGCTGAACCGGCTTCGCGACGGTAGCAGGTCGACCAACCCATGTAGCGCTTGGGTCCATCCGACAGATCAAGAATCTCATCGGCGTGGTAGCCGGCGAGTGCAACCTCAGAGGTACCCGTGAGGTACAGGTCATCAGCGGGCAGGTAGTAAATCTCTTCGGAGTGCTCGTTGAGGAAGCCGGTACCGCCCATGACCTGCGGGGTCACCAGGGTCGGGGTCATCATGGGCACGAAGCCGTTGGCAAGTGCCTGATCCATGGCCATGGTCATCAGAGCCAGCTCGAGGCGGGCACCAATTCCCTTGAGGTAGTAGAAGCGTGCGCCAGAAACCTTCGCGCCGCGCTTGGTGTCGATCGCGTCAAGGCCTTCGCCCAGTGCCAAGTGGTCCTGGGGCTCAAAGCCTTCGGCTGCAAAGTCACGACGCTGCGGGCCTGCGTGGCGCAGGACAACGTAGTCATCCTCGCCGCCAACGGGAACTCCGTCGAGGACCAGGTTCGGGAGCAGGCGGGCCAGGCGATCGGCCTCGGCATCGGCAGCGTTCGCGGCGGCCTCGGCTGCCTTGACTTCCTCAGCGAGTTCCTTTGCCTGCGCAAGAATGGCGGGGCGTTCTTCCTTGGATGCGCGACCCACGGACTTGGACACCTCTTTTTGCGTTGCGCGCAGGGCCTCAAAGTTCTGAAGGGCCTCGCGACGGGCAACGTCGGCTTCAAGAATCTGGTCAACAAGGGCGGGATCAGCTCCGCGAGCGCGCTGTGAGGCGCGTGCGGGCTCGGGGTTTTCACGCAGTGAACGCACATCAATCATGGGGCCATCTTAGTTCACTGAAGCATGTCAGTGCCGACAAATGTCTGTGCTGTGGGCTCAGTGCCCTTTACACTTTGAGTATGCGAAAGTTTCGTGCACCGTCACCGTACCTGATTGCCCTCGCTGGAATTGCCGGAGCAGGCGTCACAGCAGGTGCCAAGTACTTCATTCAGTCACGGTCGCGTCGTGCGCATCGTTCGGCAATTTCACTTCCTCCGAGCATTGCCGAAAACATTCGCCCCTGGGTGGTTTTTAATCCTTCCAAGCATGACGATCCGCAGGAATTTCGCAACTCCCTGACACTGGATGCACGCGCGCTTGGTGTACGTGACATTCACTTCATCGAGACGAGCATCGCCGATCCCGGTGTTTCTCAGGCACGCAAGGCTGTGCGCGCTGGCGCAACGCATGTCATTGCCGCTGGCGGAGATGGAACAGTTCGCGCTGTTGCCGCGGGCTTGGCTCACACCGGAGTGCGCATGGGCATTCTTCCCGAGGGCACTGGCAACGTTTTGGCTCGTAATCTTGGGCTTCCACTGGACTCCCCTCTTGATGCACTAGCGGTTGCTCTTGGGGAATCAACCCACCGAGTTGATCTCGCGTGGCTTCGCATGGTTGATCCCGAGGAGCGCTTTGACCTTCCCTGCGAAGGAAAGTTGCTCGCGGGCGTAACCTCCTCGCATCCTTCCTCCTCTGACGAGGCCGCGCTTGCCTTGGATGATGAATTCCCCTTTGTGACCTTGGCTGGGATGGGCTTCGACGGTGAGACCATGTCGAAGACGGATCCTGAACTGAAGAAGAACATCGGCTGGGCCGCTTACGTACTTTCGGCAATTAATTCACTGGATGCTCCTCGCATGGGTGCTCGCCTTCGTGGACAAGATTCTCACGGTGGCGATGATTCTTCGGAATTCACTGCTCGTTGCGTGCTCTTTGCGAACTGTGGAGATCTGCCGGTGATCACCTTGGCTCCCGAGGCCTCATTGCATGACGGGTTGCTTGATGTCATCGCTGTGGATACGCAGGCTGGTTTGGTCGGTTGGGCAGATCTGTCCTTGAAAGTCTTCAGTCAGAGCCTTGGACTTCCCCCGGTCAATACGCCTGTCTCCCCCGCCGACCTTTCGATCAGGCAGGTACGCGAGTGCGAGCTTGAACTGGATCAACCTGCAATTGTTGAGGTCGATGGGGATGCTATTGGCCGCAGCGCGAAGGTTGCTGTGCGCATCGATCAGGGCGCGCTGTTGATCGCGGGCTGAGGGCTCCTAGCCCTACCTCCTTGGCGCCTCGTCCGATCTACCCCGCGCATAACAAAAAGGCCCAGCCGAAGCTGGACCTTTGGTTGTGGAGCTAACGGGACTCGAACCCGTAACCCCCTGCTTGCAAAGCAGGTGCGCTACCAATTGCGCCATAGCCCCAAAGGGGTTCCCCCAAGCTTACGCCTGCGAGATGTCATCCGTAACGGATGTCCACAGTTCCTCATTGTCGGAAAGATCCTGGCAAACCTGCCGGATCACGAGCCCCACAACAGCAGCACATGCCACTAGCGAAAGAGTTTTCACAAACTTCTTCATGGGAGCCTCCGCTCAATTGTTCCTGCGGATGGTGGGCCTAGGTGGGCTCGAACCACCGACCTCAGTCTTATCAGGACTGCGCTCTAACCTACTGAGCTATAGGCCCATTGCCATGCCGAAAGGCACGCGTTAAATAGTACATGCGCATGGTGACTCACGCAAAATTGTTTTCTGGTGACGTCGCCCACTCATTAGAGTTCCCCGTGTTGAACCGCCAAAAGAACGCCATTGAACCGCCAAAAGAACGGCCTGAATACACGTGTGGGGGTCGGTGCCGCGCACCAACCCCCACACAGTGGAACTTAAAGCTCACTCATCCATCAGTGTCACCTTGATGCCACCGACCAGCGAGGCGACCAAGTTGTACAGGAAGGTTCCCAAGGCCGACAGTGCAGTCAGCAGAACAACGTTCATGACGGCAATGAGAGTCGTGTAGGCCATGACCTTCGGAAGCCTGACGTAATCCAGAAGCGAGACCATCTGTGATGCGCCAATGGACTGCAGGAAGCTTTCCGCTGAGGCAAAGACATGCATGGCGTTGAGCATGAGCCACAGGATCATGACTGCAACAACCAGTGCGATACCCAAAGCCACGCTGAGCAGGAAGGCAACCTTCATGACTCCCCAAGGGTCTACTCGCACAATGGCGAGGTCTACCTGGCGGGGAAGGTCATCGCGGTCGTTCGATGCGTGATCACTCATTCCTGGACCTCCTGTGAGTCGTCATGCTCTGACGCTACATCCTCAGCAGGGGTTTCGTCATTACTTTGCGAAGAATTGTCCTGTGCTTGCGCATCCTCGGACTCTTCTTCATCAATGTCGCGCTCGGGGTTACGAGTCACAGCAATGATTCGGTCATTCTCATCGGGACGGGCAAAGATGACGCCCATGGTGTTACGCGCAGTCGGGCGCACATCCGAGGCATTGACCTGGACAAGCTTGCCGGACTCGGTGATGACCATGATGTCTTCTTCAGGATCAACAACCAACGCGCCAACAAGTCCGCCACGCTCTTCGACCAGACGACCCACGCGTACACCCATGGTTCCACGACCCTTGGTCGGGTATTCCTCAATGGGAGTGCGCTTGGCGTAACCGGAATCGGTCACGATCAGCAGGTCCGTTCCCTCGCGAGGAACATCCATGGTCAAGAGCTCATCATCGCCGCGGAACTTCATACCGCGAACGCCGGAGGTCGAACGACCCATGGGTCGCAGCTGCTCGTCCGTTGCGGCGAAGCGCACGGCCTGGCCATCGCGAGACACCAGCAGCAGATCGTCATCGGCATTAGCCAGCTGAGCCGAAACCAGCTCATCCGGCTTACCCTCTTCGTCCTCACGCAGGTTAACGGCAATGATGCCACCGCTTCGCGGAGAGTTGTACATCTCCAGAGGGGTCTTCTTCACGAGGCCGGACTTCGTTGCCAGCACCAAGTACTGTGCGTCCTCGTAGGTGCGGATCGCTAGGACCTGCGCAATGCGCTCTTCCGGCTGGAATGCCAGAAGATTTGCAACGTGCTGGCCCTTGGCATCGCGACCGCCTTCGGGAATCTCGTAGGCCTTCGCGCGGTATACGCGACCGAGGTTCGTGAAGAACAGCAGCCAGTGGTGCGTGGTCGTGACAAAGAAGTGCTCAACCACATCATCGCCGCGCAGCTGGGTTCCGCGAACGCCCTTACCGCCTCGTTTCTGGGAACGGTAATTGTCGGTGCGGGTGCGCTTTGCGAAACCATCGCGGGTGATGGTGACGACAACATCCTCTTCGGGGATGAGGTCTTCCATCGACATTTCCCCATCGAAGGGAACGATGGTGGTGCGACGTTCATCGCCGAACTTCTCAACGATTTCGCCAAGTTCTTCGGAGATAATTGCGCGCTGACGCTCGGGCTTGGCCAAGATGTCCTGCAGATCTTCAACACGAGCGCGCAGTTCGGCGTGCTCATTCAAGATCTTCTGACGTTCCAGAGCTGCCAGTCGGCGCAGCTGCAGGGCCAGGATTGCGTCGGCTTGGATCTCATCAACATCCAGCAGCTCCATCAAGCCGCTACGTGCCTCATCGACCGTGGGCGAACGACGGATCAGGGCAATGACCTCATCCAATGCATCCAGGGCCTTAAGGTAACCGTCCAAGATGTGCAGACGCTCTTGAGCCTTACGCAGACGGAACTGCGTGCGGCGCACAATCACTTCGATCTGGTGGGCAACCCAGTGGCGGATAAAGCCGTCAATCGACAGGGTTCGCGGAACACCGTCGACCAGCGCAAGCATATTCGCCGAGAAGTTCTCCTGCAGCGAAGTGCGCTTGTACAGGTTGTTCAGAACAACCTTGGCAACTGCATCACGCTTGAGGACAATGACCAGTCGCTGACCGGTACGGCCGGAAGTCTCATCGCGAATATCCGCAATACCCTGGATCTGGCCATCACGAACCAGCTGAGCAATCTTGTCAGCCAGGTTGTCGGGGTTGACCTGATAGGGAAGCTCAGTGACCACCAGGCACTGGCGTCCGTGGATTTCCTCCACGTTGACAACCGCGCGCTGGGTGATGGAACCGCGTCCCGTACGGTATGCGTCTTCAATTCCGCGGCGTCCCAGAATGGTTGCGCCCGTTGGGAAGTCGGGACCGGGGATCAGCTTGAGGAGGGCCTCAAGGAGTTCCTCTCGCGAGGCCTCGGGGTGCTCAAGCGCCCACTGCACGCCGCGCGCAACCTCACGCAGGTTGTGCGGGGGGATGCGGGTCGCCATACCAACGGCGATACCTTCCGAACCATTCACCAAGACGTTGGGGAAACGCGAGGGAAGAATGGTCGGTTCCTGGTTGCGGCCATCGTAGTTGTCCTGGAAATCAACGCATTCTTCGTCGATGTCGCGGACCATTTCCATGGCCAGAGGGGCCATCTTACATTCGGTGTAACGAGGTGCTGCGGGGCCCAGGTTACCGGGGGTACCGAAGTTACCCTGACCGGCGACCAAGGGGTAGCGCAAAGACCAGGGCTGCACCAAGCGCGCAAGCGCATCGTAAATCGCTACGTCGCCGTGGGGGTGGTAGTTACCCATGACGTCACCGACGATGCGCGATGACTTCGAGAATGAAGAGGTGGGACGGTAACCGCCGTCGTACATCGCGTAGAGGATGCGGCGGTGGACGGGCTTGAGTCCGTCACGAACATCGGGCAGCGCGCGTCCGACAATAACGCTCATGGCGTAGTCGAGGTAGGAGCGCTGCATTTCCTTTTGCAGGTCGACCTGGCGAATACGTTCGACGTCGCGGATGTGTCCGGCATCGACTGTTTGTTCGTCGCTCACTTTGGTCCTTCGTTTCGTTTTCTACTGACGAGGCCGCACATGCGTTGTGGCCTCGTCGCTGGGCTTTAGATGTCGAGGAAGCGCACGTCGGTGGCGTTGCGCTGGATAAACGTGCGGCGCCTCTCGACGTCGTCGCCCATCAAGATGGTGAAGGTTTCATCGGCATCTGCTGCATCTTCGAGAGTGACCTGCTTGAGGATGCGGTGCTCGGGATCCATGGTGGTTTCCCACAGCTCGTGATCATTCATCTCACCCAGACCCTTGTAGCGCTGGATGCCACCTTCCTTGGGAAGCCTGCGATTTGCTGCGGCTCCCGCGGCAAGCATCTCGTCGCGCTCCTTATCTGAGTAAGCAAATTCGTGCTCTGCGTTGGACCACTTGATGCGGTACAGCGGAGGCATAGCAATGAAGGTGTGTCCCTGTTCAACCAGGGGACGCATGTAGCGGAACAGCAAGGTGAGCAACAGGGTTGCAATGTGCTGACCGTCAACGTCGGCGTCGGCCATGATGACGATCTTGCCGTAGCGCAGTTTCGCCAGGTCGAAGTCTTCGCCGATTCCCGTTCCGAATGCGGTGATCAGGGAGCGAATCGTATCCGAGCTCAGTGCGCGGTCCAGGCGAGCCTTTTCCACGTTCAAAATCTTGCCTCGGATCGGCAGAATTGCCTGGTGTTCGGGGTCGCGCCCGCCGACGGCTGAGCCGCCTGCGGAGTCACCCTCGACGATGAAGATTTCGCATTCTTCGGGGACTCGCGAGGAGCAGTCGCGCAGCTTACCGGGCATCGAGGCCGACTCCAGTACGCCCTTACGGCGAGTAGCTTCGCGCGCCTTTCGAGCGGCAACGCGCGCTGCCTGAGCTGCCTGACCCTTCTGGATAATGGCCTTGGCATCCGCCGGGTGTGCATCAAACCAGTCGGTGAGCTTGGAGTAAACCTGCTGCTGAACGAAGGTTCGCGCTTCGGTGTTACCCAGCTTGGTCTTGGTCTGGCCTTCGAACTGGGGCTCGGTGAGCTTGATCGAAATAACGGCCGTCAGACCTTCGCGCACGTCATCACCGGTCAGGTTGTCATCCTTCTCGCGGATGATGCCCTTTTCGCGACCGTAGCGGTTCACCAAGGAGGTCAGCGCGGTACGGAAACCTTCTTCGTGCATGCCACCTTCGGTGGTATTGATGGTGTTTGCGAAGGTGTGAACCGACGAGGAATACGCTGTGGTCCACTGCATGGCGATTTCCACGCTCATGGTGCCTTCGTCGTTTTCCGCTTCGAAGTCAATGATGTCGGCGTTGATCGTTTCGATCTTCTTTGCCGAATCCAGGTATTCCACGTAGTCACGCAGGCCGTGCTCATACATGTAGGAAACCTGGCGGAATCCCTTGTGCTTCTCTTCCGAGGCCTGCTCGTCTCCGGCGATTTCGTCGCCTTCATCCGTGGCAGTTTCGCGCTCGTCGGTCAAGGTGATACGCAGTCCCTTGTTGAGGAATGCCATCTGCTGGAAGCGCTGACGCAGGGTTTCGAAATCGAAGACGGTGGTCTCAAAGATTTCGGGATCCGGGTAGAAGGTTTGTGTCGTTCCGGTTTCGGTGGTTTCTTCACCACGAACCAATTCGGTAATGGGGTGGCCGCCGTTAGCGAAGGACATCCGCCATACGTATCCCTGCCTGCGAATCTCCGTGTCGACACGCGTGGACAAGGCATTCACAACCGAGATACCCACACCGTGAAGACCGCCGGAAACCGCGTAACCGCCACCGCCGAACTTACCGCCCGCGTGCAGGATGGTCATGACGACCTCAACCGTTGGCTTGTGCTCAGTCGGGTGCTCATCAACGGGAATACCGCGTCCGTTATCGACGACGCGAACGCCGCCATCGGCCAGGATCGTGACCTCAATGTGGTCCGCGTAGCCAGCCAAGGCCTCGTCAACGGAGTTATCTACAACCTCATACACCAGGTGATGTAAGCCGCGCTCACCGGTTGACCCGATGTACATACCGGGGCGCTTACGCACCGCCTCCAAACCTTCGAGGACGGTGATATCTGACGCGCCGTAGCCGTCGGATCCGTCATCGACTGTTGGTTCTTGCGTTTCAGCCACCTAATGGCTCCCCTCATTCTTCACCCGCATGGGTGTGCACTGCCCGAAAATGGCGCAGTAGCAATAAAACAACCGCTACCATTCTACCGAAAAGGCAGGGGGAAAGCCCTGATTGACACCGCTATGAGGAAGAATCACTCACAGGAATTATCCGCGAAATATAGCCGTTTTTGAGGCTGTGACCAGTCACACGTTCAGAAACTAGGCGTAGGTATCGCGAGGACCCCGTCCGGGCACCGATAAGCGGCCCTTTTTCCACGAAGGAGAGGCCGGTGGACGCAAGATCACCTGCTGCACGACACCCTCACCCACGGCCTCGGCAATCGTACGTTCCAGGCGCGGCAGAAGTAGCTGAAGTTGCTTAAACCACGCGGTGGAATCGCATTGAACAATCAAGCGGTGATCATCAATTGTTTCAATGGAGCAGTGCTCAGCGACTTCATCACCGACAATATCGCTCCATCGCGCCATCAGATCTCCCGCCCGCGTGTGTTCCTGCCACCCGCGCGAGGCGATTAAAGAATCAATTGTCAGGCCCAGCTTTTTCGGCTCGCGGTATTTTCGCCGCATCGGAGCCATTCCAGGCATTTTGATCCAACGACTTCCAGCCCGAGAAACGACCGTTGACAGCGCGCTAAATTCACCATCTGGATCAGCTTGAGGATCAAGGTTGACCTCCGAAGCTTCCTGCTCATCATCGAGCAAAATTTCCTCAGCAAATTCTTCACTTTGTCCACTCACGCTTCTGCGTCGTGACCGCAGAGGAATGCGGTAGTGGCCCTGGGCCTGCGCTCTGGCTTGTACACGTCGTAGTGCAGCAGAAGCGTATTCGAAATCGGAAAATTCACTCATCACCGACCACCGTTCCAAGCTCAGGATCCCAATGGACTGCATGAACCTGAGCATGTAATTCTTGCGGAACATCATCGGCGACCGCTGCCGTGATTAATACTTGCTCCGCTTCGGTAATCATACGGGTTAATCCCGCTCTGCGCGACGAATCAAGCTCTGCAAACACATCATCGAGAATAAGAATCGGGGTATCCCCATCTCGAGAAAGAAGCTCGAAAGCACCCAAACGTAGCGCAAGAGCAACCGACCATGTCTCGCCGTGGCTTGCATAACCTTTCACGGGCATCCCACCAAGGGTGAGCTTCAAATCGTCACGGTGTGCGCCGAATAAATTCACTCCCCTTTCGGCTTCCTTCATGCGTGACGAGGCCAAAATTTCCTTGAGTTCACCCGCAATCGTGGCCACGTCCCCACCCACCGGGCAATTCCCCTGGGAAGCAAGGAATTCGATATCCAATTTCCGAGGCGATCCACCGATTTCCTCATAGGCATGGGCCGCGGGACCACGAAGTTCCTCAACTAGTCCCACGCGCGCAAGACTGAGCTGCGCAGAGAGCTGAGCGAAAGTGTCGTCCCAAACTTCTACTGTTGAAAAATCGGGAGTAAAACCTCGGCGCAACTGCGATTGAGCACTTTTCATCAGGGCCGCACGCTGACGTGCAACCTTCTCAAAATCGCTTTTTACCTGAGCGATCAGCGGGTGCTGCTGAATGAGGAGATCATCTAAGAACTGGCGACGAACCTGCGGGTCACCGCGAACAATTTGAAGATCTTCCGGCGAAAACACCACGCTTTTGAGCAGGCCAAGAACTTCGCGCGGTCGAACTTGGGTGCGATTGACCTTCGCCCTATTCGCTTTTCCACGAACAATCTCAAGCTCAATAACCGTTTCGCGCTCACCTGCGGTCACCAGCCTGACCCGAACAACTGCCCCACCGGGCTGAGGTTCATCAGGGGAAAGCGGTAAACGCACCAGGGCTTGTTCGGCACTCACGCGGTGGGAAGAGAATGCGGAAAGGTAGGAAACGGCCTCGACAAGATTGGTCTTTCCCTGGCCATTTGAGCCCAAAAGGACCGTCGTTCCCGGCGCAAACTCCACTACCGCATGACGGTATGAACGAAAGTCATCCAGCGCAACGTGCGAAACTCGCACACAAACTCCAGATCAGATTCCGTAGCGGATCGGCATCAGCAGGTAGCGGAAGTCGGTCGACTCTCCGCCATCGGCCTTTTCTTGGCCGGTAATGACAGCGGGCTTCGTCGGGTGAGTGAAACCGAAGCGAACATACTCGGTATCCATGACCGACAAACCTTCGCTGAGGTACTGCGGGTTAAATGCAGTCGCGATGTCATCGCCCATAAGTTGTGCCTGAACAACTTCAGAAGCCTGGGCGTTATCACCCTGGCCGGCTTCAAGAACAAGCTGACCATCGGAGAAGGACAGACGAACACTGGTCTTGCGCTCGGCAACCAAGGAAACACGCTTGACTGCCTCGAGCAAAGTATGACGCTCGACGATTGCCTGGATGGTGGTCGTTTCCGGGAAAAGACGTCGAACCGGCGGATAGTCACCATCCATCAAGGTCGACGTCGTGCGGCGTCCACCGGCCTGGAAGCCGATCAGCGAAGAAGCACCCGGCTGAGATTCCTGCGACAGACCGATCTCAACCTTTGCACCCGAAGTCATGGACTTTGCGACGTCCTGAAGAATGCGTGCCTTGACCAGTGCGGCTTCGGACATATCGGAAACCGAATCCCACTTGAGCTCACGCATGGCCAGACGGTAGCGGTCGGTTGCCAAAAGCGTGATGTTATCGCCGTCGATTTCGACGCGGACGGCGGTAAGAAGCGGAAGGGTTTCATCGCGAGAAGCTGCGATCGATACCTGAGCAACGGCCTGCTGGAAAACCTGCGAATCTACAGAACCAGCAACCTGAGGCTGTGCGGGAAGAAGCGGGTACTCATCGATAGGCATGACTGCCAAGGTGAAGTGCGAGGAACCGCAGGAAAGAGAAACTTTTTGTCCATCAACTTCGATGGTGACCGGCTTATTGGGCAGAGACTTAGAAATATCTGCAAGAAGTCGACCGGAAACCAGAACTTCGCCTTCTTCATCAACCGAGGCGGGAATACGCGAGTTTCCAGAAACTTCGTAGTCGAAGGAGGACAGAGTCAGTTCCTGACCCTGAGCCGAGATTCGCATACCAGCAAGGATGGGGCTTGCGGGACGGGTGGGAAGTACACGCGCTGTCCATGAAACAGCTTCTGCAAGCACGTCGCGGGCGACGGTGAACTTCATGGATTCTCCTTGGAACTGAATGTAGATATACCGTGGTCAGTTTACCTGGCTGTAGGCCTCAAGGAAACTGAGAATTACACCTTCACGAGTCTGAACTCGAGGCCTCACTGATGTTGGCGATTTTTTGTTATTTGCTTTGAACTAAAGTTCGTCATCATCATCGGCTATGTGGATTGTGTGGAAAACCCATTTTTACCGTGAAATGACAGTATTTCTTTCGTGGATGAATATGTGAATCTGTGTGTGAACGAACTACACGTTTTTGTGGACGAAAATTGTTCTGTTGTTTTTTCTCCACAAATTGCTCTGCGTCATGCACAAGCGATCGGTGATGTTTCACCACAGTTTCCACAGCTTCTGTGGAAAGGAAGTTTGCACCCCGAAACGCCCAGTTTTTAGCTGAGCGTCGCCGACTGGCGTGCGGCCTGCTTAATGCGGTTGGTCAATTCGGTGACGTAGTTGAAGGTCTCCCTCTTCTCCGCCATCAACCCCACAATCTTCTTATTCGCGTGCATCACGGTTGTGTGGTCGCGTCCGCCAAATGCGGCGCCAATCTTCGGAAGCGAAAGATCAGTGAGTTCGCGACACAGGTACATCGCAATCTGACGTGCCTCGACGACGACATGCGAACGGTCCGAAGACGACAATTGGTCAATCGTCACGCCGAAATAGGTCGCGGTCTGACTCATAATCAGCGTTGGTGTGACCTCGGTGTCCTGGGGGTCGGAAGCAAAATCCTTCAAGAGCATCTCTGCCATCGAAACGGTGACCGGTTCTTTCGACAGGGATTCGAAGGCCGCAACTCGCACCAGGGCGCCTTCAAGTTCGCGGATATTCGAGGAAATTCGCTGGGCAATGTATTCCAGAACCCGAGGATCAACTTCGATATTTTCCGCACTGGCCTTCTTTTGCAAGATTGCGATACGGGTTTCCAGGTCGGGGGGAAGGACGTCGACCAAAAGGCCCGCTGCGAAGCGCGAACGGATTCGATCTTCCAGATCGAGTTCACGAGGCGGGACGTCTGAGGTCAAAACGATCTGCTTTCCCGCGTTGTACAAAGAGTTAAAGGTGTGGAAGAACTCTTCGACCGTACGCTCTTTGCCCTGAATGAATTGGATATCGTCAATGAGCAGAACGTCGACCTCGCGGTAGCGCCTCTGGAATTCCTCAATGCTCTCTTCACGCACCGAGTTAATGAAGTCGTTGGTAAATTCCTCTGAGTTCACGTAGCGCACGCGCATCTGCGGGAAGAGTGACAGCGTGTAGTGGCCAATTGCGTGGATTAAGTGGGTCTTCCCCAGCCCGGAACCACCGTGAATGAACAGCGGGTTGTAGGCACGTCCCGGGCTTTCCGATACCGCAAAAGCTGCAGCGTGAGCGAAGCGGTTCGAAGGACCAATGACGAAGGTGTCAAAAGTGTGCTTGGGATTGAGATGCGTGCTGGCGGTATCGATTGCCAGTTGTGGGCTTCCAGTGCTGCCGGAAGTTTGACTGATCTGTGAAAAAGCCTGAGAAGAAGAGGATGAATGAGCGGACTCGGCCTGTGAGGTAGGCGCTGAGTTATCCGCAATTTCCGAGGCCGTGGAGGAGCTTTCCTCTACCGCTTCTTCTTGTGCATCCAAAGTGGGGTCGATGGTTACAGCCAGTCGAACACTTCGACCAAGAATTGCAGCAAGTGCCTGCGTGAGGTCATTTGCACCGTTGTTTTCAATCCACTTTTTTGCGAAGTCATTGGGAACTGCGATGAGGATCGTGCCGTCAATATCGCCCAGCGGCTTTGCTGAACGTAGGAAAGACATGGCTGCGGGTCCCAGCTGATCTGAGTTTTGCGACAGTGCCTCAGACCAAGCCTGAGTAAGGGCATCGATCGACACGGGAACCTCCGAAAGCTGACGTGAGATAGGACACGAGAAATGATATCGGTTGCGAATCATTATCCACCGATAACTTTACAAGCATGTCATGTTTTCCACAGCTGGGGATAGACCTGTGGATATTTAATCCCCAAATGACATTTGTGTAGTTACAACACCTCACCCTTGTGCCAAAAAGAAAAGACCTCTGTCCACAGCTCTGTGGATAACTTCGCATGTGGATAACTAACCCCCAATTTATCCACACCTGCTTCCACAGGTGTGGATTCGGTGTGGTACGGCGCTCTTTCGTTGACGGAACGGCCAAAAACCCGTAGGCTGTCAGTTCGTATGTGTGCCTAATTGCGGCGCACACTGTCCATGACCAATTCGAGGAGATATCAGTGACCACCAAGCGGACTTATCAGCCGAACAACCGTCGTCGTTCGAAGACGCACGGCTTCCGCCTGCGTATGAGCACCCGCGCTGGCCGCGCAATCCTGGCTGCACGCCGTCGCAAGGGCCGCGCCCGCCTCTCCGCCTGAGCTTTCGCGAGGTGTTGCCCCGCTCGAACCGCATGGTGAATCCAGCGGACTTCCGCCTCGCAATCCGAAGCGGATCGCGCGCGGGTCAGCAAAGGCTCATTGTGCATTGTCGAACCGACGAGGATAGTGATTCACGCCTCGTCGGTTTCGTCGTACCTAAAAGCCAAATTAAACGAGCGGTTGGACGTAACCGAGTTAAACGGCAATTGCGCCACCTCATGAAAGAACGCTTGGTTGCACTTCCTCAGGGCGCACGCGTTGTTGTTCGCGTTAAGCATGACGCCCTGGGTGCAAGCTCGTGCGAACTTGGGGAAGAATTAGACCAAGTTCTTCGCCGTGCATGGAAGAAATGGGATCATCGGGAGGGAGGTCGCCCATGAGCTCTCCTTTTGCCTACATTGCCATTCTTCCCGTGCGCTTCTATCAGCGTTTCATCTCCCCCATGTGTGCCCCGCGTTGTCGCTACTACCCCACCTGCTCAAGCTATGCTTTGGGCGCCTTGCACACCCACGGCCTCGTCAAAGGGACAATTCTGGCCGTGTGGCGCATCCTTCGTTGTAATCCGTGGAGCCTCGGCGGGGTCGATGAAGTTCCCGCTCGCGGCAAGTGGACTGGCGAGGCCTGGGTTCCTCCGGCAGATTGGGCCGGATACGACGACCCTTGGGCACGGCCCGTCATGGGCATGAATAATCAAGACTTCTCGGCAGGAGCCGAGCACCACGCGGACACGAGCGGTGTCCCCCGCGCATCATAAGGAGATCTCCTGTGGATTCCATTCTCTATCCCTTCGTTGTCGCAGTCGCATGGCTGTGGATTCGAATTCACGACTTGCTTCTGCTGGTTGGAATGAGTTCAGGTGCAGGACTTGCATGGATTATTTCCATCATCCTGCTGACCGTCCTTGTGCGCGTGCTCATCATCCCGCTGTACCTCAAGCAGCTGAAGAGTATGAGGGGCACCTCCATTGTTCAGCCCCAAATGCAGAAGATTCAGGCGAAGTACAAGGGAAAGACCGACGTTGCCTCGCGCCAGCGTATGCAGCAGGAAATTTCCGAACTCAATAAGAAGTACGGAGTCAACCCCTTCGCGTCCTGCCTGCCGATGCTGGTTCAGCTGCCGGTTCTTTTCGCAATGTACCGCGCGATCTACGCGATCCACGCTCTTGCTGAAAACACCTACTCGGTCGGTTCGCGCCACATCGATTCACTGGGTCCGATCACTCAGTCGGTCGCAAGCGAGATCGATGCATCCCAGGTCTTCGGAGTCCCGCTGTCACACACCATCCGCGACTCGCAGCTCGTGTCGCTGCCGACCTTGGTCTTCGTCATCTTCATCATCGTTATGGTCGTCAGCCAGTTCCTGACCATCCGCCTGACGATGTCGAAGAACATGCCGCTGAACCAGGACCCGAACAACCCGATGGTCCGTTCACAGCGCATGATGATGTACTTCATGCCCTTCATGTTCATCTTCTCGGGCCTGTTCTTCCAGATGGGTGTTGTTATCTACACGACCACCGCTGGTATTTGGGCCTACTTGCAGATGCTGTGGGTCATTCGCAATATGCCGAACCCGAACTCAGCTGCCTACAACGAACTCCTGGCCAAGCGTCAGGATGCCTACCAGTCGTGGGCACGTCCCTTCTTCGCGGAATATGACGAGAAGCGTCGTGAGCTTGCGGATGGCTCTGATGAGCTCAAGGCTCTTAATGAGACCACGCTGACCGAGGTTCGTAGCCGTGCCAAGCGTCAGAAGATCGCTTCTGATTTCCCCGAGGCCATGAGCGCCGGAGAGATCGTTTCTGTTTACCGCAACCTGTCCATGCAAGAGTGGACGACCCTTCCCGATGAGGTTTGGATGAAGGGTGTCAAGGTTGCGACTGAGCGCGCTGCGGAACGACGTGAGGCTGCTGCTAAGCGTGAAGAGGCCCAGCGTCAGGTTCGCGCTCGTGGCGGACAGGCTGCTTCTGCCGAGGCCTCGTCAGATGCTGAAGCCGCAGAGCTCGAGCGCAAGCGCCAGGAACGCCGCAAGGCTCGCCGCGCCGCTGCAAAGAAGAAGAAGCGCTGAGGCGCCCATAGACCATTCGATGCCTGAGGCATCAAACCCCTACGGAGGATAAACATGAGCGAAGAAACGACAAACGAGCTCTCGCGCCTTGAGGAAGAAGGCGAGCTCGCTGCCGATTACTTGGAAGAACTGCTGGATATTGCCGACCTCGACGGCGACATCGAAATTGATGTCGAGAATGGCCGCGCATCAGTAGAAATCATTTCGGAAGATCCCTCTGCTCTGGATCACCTTGTTGGCGAAGATGGCGAAGTTGTCGACGCCCTTCAGGAACTCACGCGCCTTGCTGTTCAGACCGAGACCGGCGAGCGTTCGCGCCTGATGCTCGATATTGCGGGCTTCCGTGCCGATCGTAAGGCTGATCTTCAGGACCTGACTCACGAGGCAATTGCGCGACTTCGTGCGACCGGTGAGCCTCAGAAGCTTGAGCCCATGAACCCCTTTGAGCGCAAGGTCTGCCACGACGTTGTTGCTTCCGAGGGTCTTCGCAGTGAGTCCGAGGGTGTTGAGCCCCGTCGTCGCGTTGTGATCCTTCCTGTTGAGGATGCTGACGCCGATTCTGACTCCGCCGACGAGGCCGAGGAGGCCTGAGTGGACGCGCTCGGTAATTCCCCTCGCGAGGCCGAAGATGACCTTGAGCTTGAGGTTCCCGGACCCGAAGTTCGAGAGCTTTTTGGTCTGGCCTACCCAGACATTGCCGAGTTTGCGAACATGCTTGTTGAGGAAGGTGAGCTCCGCGGGCTGATCGGTCCGCGTGAGCTCCCCCGACTCTGGTCGAGGCACCTGGTGAACTCTGCCGCCGTCTTGGATTTTCTTCCCAAGAAGGGGCAGATTTTGGATGTCGGCTCTGGCGCCGGTTTCCCTGGGATCGTCATTGCGATTTGTCGCCCAGATCTTGATGTCCATCTTGCTGAGCCCATGGCGCGACGTTGCGAATGGCTTGCTGATGTTGTGGATACTCTTGGTTTGGACAATGTCAGCATTCATCAGGCTCGTGCTGAGGAGCTTCGCGGTAAGGGCAAGGCCGATGTGGTGACCTCACGTGCCTTGGCGAATATGACGAAGCTCGTGCGTATGACTTCAAAGCTTATTGCTCCCGGTGGTTCTCTTGTCGCTCTCAAGGGGCGCCGTGCGAGCGAAGAAGTCGAGGCTGCTGCTGTCGAGTTGAAGCGTCATCATCTGAGTGCTCAGATCCATGAGGTTCCCTCGGTAATGGAAGACGATTCGACTTACGTCGTTGTTGCGAAGAGACTTCGTTCCTAATTCCTCATTTCTTTTCCACGGGTGTGTCCTCGGTTTTCTCTCGCGGGCATGACTGCCTACACTTGTGTCATTGACGTGTGAGAAAGGCTTGTGTTTTATGGCCGGCGATACCCCACTTTCGGACCAAATTACGCGGAATTTTCAGGATCGAGAGTTCCTTGAAACGGCTGAGTTTGGCGTACCCGCGTCGACACGTGTCATTGCGGTAGCGAATCAAAAGGGTGGCGTTGGTAAGACTACTTCGGTTGTCAATCTTGCAGCTTCTTTTGCGTTGGCAGGTCTGAAGGTCGTTGTCATCGACGCTGACGCTCAAGGTAACGCATCGAGTGCTCTTGGCGTTGCTCATGGTCCTGGGACGCCTTCGACGTATGAGGTCATCACCGGTCAATTGACGATCGGTGAAGTTCTTCAAGCCTGCCCCGAGATGGATAACCTGTGGGTGTGCCCGGCTACTATCGATCTTTCAGGCGCGGAAATTGAGCTTGTTGATCTTGAGCGTAGGGAGTTCCGTCTTGCTGATGCCGTTGAGTACTTCGTTCAGGCGTATCAGCAAATCGATCTGATCCTTATTGATTGTCCGCCCTCGCTTGGTCTGGTGACCTTGAACGTGATGGTTGCAGCTGATGAGGTTTTGATTCCGATTCAGACTGAGTACTACGCGCTTGAAGGTTTGAGTCAGCTGTGGTCGACCATTGATCGCATCAGCGCAGACCTCAATCCAAAACTACATGTTTCAACTATGCTCCTCACGATGGCCGACAAGCGCACGCGCTTATCTGAGGAAGTTGAGAATGAGGTACGTTCACACTTCCCTGAGCAGACGCTGCAGACCGTCATTCCTCGTTCAGTTCGCGTCTCTGAGGCGCCAAGCTATGGTCAGAGCGTTATCACTTACGATCCGAACGGTGCCGGCTCAATTGCCTATCGCAAGGCTGCGTACGAGCTGAGTCATCGATTGGCGAAGTAATTTCTCTTTTCGTTCACTAAAATCTTTTTTTCAGGGTTTCGATGGTTTCGATATGCGGTTGAAGCCCTGATTCGTTTTCTCAGGAGAACGCGTCTGTGAAAACGCGTTTTTGCTTGCTCGATACACATTTTGCTGTTTCACGTGAAACAATGGACTCAATATTCAGTATTCGCGAGATTGGTAAGTGTGCATGGCTGAGCAATCAGAATCGACTCATAAGTCCCAACGACGTACAGGTTTAGGGCGCGGTTTGGGTGCACTCATCCCCCCTGCCCAAACTGAGAAGCCTGAAGATGTTGCTAAGCGACCCCTCGATGTTTTATTCCCAGGCGAGCGTAAAACCTCACGTACAGTGCGCGGTGGTTCAGCTCGTGAATTACTGGAACCGAAATCTCGAACCGCTAAGTCTGCACCAGCGAAGTCTAAGTCATCGACGCATTCTAAGGTGCGTGCGCACACTGCAGCGAGTATCAGTTCTGATGATGAGAAGGTCACGGCTACCTCAGGTGCGCCCGTCACTAGTGCCTCGTCTCGATCTTCAGGCTCTACTCGTTCCGCGCAAAAGGAAATGCACGAGTTTGATGCGACCATTTCAGCGAATGTGAGCGATGATGTTTCACGTGAAACATCGGAATTGATGCAGGTGCCCGGTGCGACGTTTGCAGAAATCCCGCTTGAGCAAATCGTTCCTAATACGCGTCAGCCCCGCCAAATCTTTGATGAAGATGACCTGAACGAACTCGCAGCTTCAATTCGTGAAGTTGGCGTCTTGCAGCCGATCGTGGTTCGACGCATCCCCCTAAATGAGCAGCCTTCGGAGACGCTCAAGGGGTTCCTTGAGGAAAAGCCTGAGGCTCGTTATGAGCTGATTATGGGCGAACGACGTTTGCGTGCGAGTGAACTTGCAGGGTTAGATACGATCCCTGCTATCGTTCGACACACCGAAGATGAAGATCTACTCCGTGACGCACTGCTTGAGAATCTGCATCGAGCACAGTTGAATCCTTTGGAAGAAGCATTCGCATATCAGCAGCTCATGGCGGATTTCGGCGCCACACAGGAGGAGCTGTCGAAGAAGATCGCGCGTTCTCGTCCGCAAATTGCAAATACTCTTCGCCTGCTCAAGCTGCCGGCTTCGGTGCAAAAGAAGGTCTCGGCACAGGTCTTGTCCGCAGGGCACGCGCGTGCACTACTGGGCCTGTCAACGCCGGAAGACATGGAGATCCTTGCTAATAGGATCATTGCTGAAGGCTTGTCAGTTCGCACTACTGAAGAACTGGTTCGTCTTGGATCAGTACAGCGTCCCTCGAAGCCCTCACTGAAACGAGCTAAGGTTTCATCGCCGCTTGGAGAGCACATGAGTCAGGTGCTCGCAGATGCCTGGGATACGCGCGTAACCGTTTCCGAAGGTAAGAGAAAGGGAAAGATCATCATCGAGTTTGCTGGGTCGGACGATCTGCAGCGGCTTGCTGATCTCCTTCTTCCGCATGTAGACAGGCAATAAGATATCGAAGACTTCTCAGCGAATCGGTTAGCTAGCGATCGTAGATAAGCAGCCTAAGCAAGCCCGTGAGATTTACGATCTAGTGGGCGATGTTTCACGTGAAACATCGCCCACTGTGTTTGATATCAGCAAAAGTCATAGCTTCCCGGAATTATGCTTCGCATGAAGCTATGAAGCTATGAAGCTATGAAGCTAGGACGATAGGACAATCTGCTTAGGTGGGTATCGGTACAGCTGCCGAATCGCAGACGCGCTGAAATAAAGAGAGCACTCATCAAGTGAGCAGTTAAAAGCCGCGCGAGTACTTAAATTAACGCGGAGAAATTGCAACGGTGTTGAAGGTGAGATTTACACTGCTCAATTTTGTTGAATCGACAGTGATCTGGGAGAATAGAACCGGAGGTTGACATACATGACTGACGAGCTCAATACTGAACTAATTTTCTTCGATGTCGGAGGAGTATTAGTTAGTCAACGTCCGGACCCGCGAGAATTTGCCAAGATCATTGGCCTCGATGACTCTGCAGAATGCGTGTCGCTGGTCGATAAAGCCGTGTGGGCCCATCGCGATACATATGACGAAGGAATGTCGGATCTAGACTTCTGGGACTCGGTTTCAGGAGATTGCGGCCTACCTCAACCATCAGAAGATCAAGTTCGCAAGCTAGTGACCGTAGATGCTTCGCGTATGCATGCGATCGACGAAGCAGCGGCTCATCTTCTCAGCGACCTGAGAAGTGCGGGGTATCACCTAGGCTTGCTCACGAATATGCCCGCGACGCACGCATCGGTAGTGATGGAAAGTGTTTGGGCTCAAAGGTATATCAATGGCCCGATGATCTTTTCCTCGCACGTCGGTATCACAAAACCGAATAGAGGGATCTATCGAGAGGCGCTTGCCTCTGCCCAACGAGAGCCGCAGGAACTTCTCTACATTGACGATCGATACGAGTACGTCAAGGCTGCAGAATATCTTGATATACCCGCTCTGACCTGGGAAAACGCAGATACCATCCGGGAAGATTTGAAGAAGCTGGGCATTCTTTAAAAGCTTGAGAATAAAGTTTGGGGCTACACCATCGCGGTGTAGCCCCAAACTTGTAGCTCGAAACTATAAAGCTAGATTCGTCTGGCAGAGTGCAGTTACCTGCGCTGCGCGACGTACTCGACAATAGATGCACAGATCTCGTCGAAAGAACCCGTTGCCTCGGCAGCCTGAGGGAATAGCGATGTATCAGTCATGCCGGGCGAAACATTCGCATCGATGAACCAGAAGTTTCCGTCTTCATCAGCGATGAAGTCAATACGTGAGAGATCACGCAGGCCCAAAAGCTCGTGAATCTGGATGGCTGCAGACTGCACATCGGTCATCTCGTCGTCGCTCAGCCGGGCAGGCACAAAGTACTCACTCTCATCAGTTGTGTAGCGAGCTTCGTAGTCGTAGTGCCCATCATCGGTGGCTACCTCAACGGGAGGTAGCGCAATGGGGCCATCTTCTAAATCGATCACCGAAACAGCAATGTCACGTCCGGCAACATAGCGCTCAAGCATGACGTGCTCTTCATAAGAGAAGGCATCAACCATTGCTGAACGTAGATCACCGGCATCGTAAGCCTTTGACATACCCAGGGCTGATCCACCCGAGGAAGGCTTAACGACCAAGGGGAAGGTCAGTCCGGCCTCGATCATCTTCAGGACATTCTGTGCACCAAGCTGACGGAAAAGCAGCTGGGGAAGGGCAATCCACCCGGGGGTATCAAGCCCCGCGGAACCAACCAAAGCCTTCGCAGTGGGCTTGTTCGAAGCGAGCATCGCCTGGGCAGGCGTTGAACCGACGTAAGGAATTCCGGTTCCTTCAAGCAGGGTTTGCAAAGATCCATCTTCACCGATGGAGCCATGCACGAGCGGCCAAATAACATCGGGCCGAAAATCCGAAATTGCAGAGGGAAGGTTTTGATCGAAATCAACAACCTTGGCTGCAAAACCCTGATTGACCAGCGAATTTGCAACACGTCGCCCCGAACGTACGGAAACATCACGTTCGTGGGTCAGACCTCCGGCGACAATAAGGACCTTCAAAGATTGAGCGGACATGAGGGTATCTCCTTGTCAGTCTTCGGTATGAACGGAACCGTCATGACGGTTAGTTAAAAATTCAGCATCTTCTTCGGGGGCAACGCCGAACATGTCGACCAATTGCTTTTCGGCATTAACAACCCCAGCAAGGCGACGGATACCCTCGCGAATACGATCCGGTTCCGGATAGCAGAAGGACAGACGCATGTGGTCAGTGCCGCGACCGTCATAGTAGAACGCGGTACCCGAAACGTAGGCAACCTGGGCCTTTACGGCGCGGGGAAGCATGCTGCGAGCATTCAAGCCTTCTGGCAAAGTGACCCAGGTGTAGAAACCACCGACAGGCTTCGTCCACGAGCACTCGGGCATGTACTCATCAAGAGCATCCAACATCGCCTTGCAGCGCTCGGCGTACATGGCCCGGTAGACCTTGACCTGGCCATACCAGTCGTAATTGTTCAGATAGCTGGACAAGAACATCTGCCCGAACATGCCCGGAGACAAAATGGCTGCTTCCGAGGCCAAGATCAGCTTTGCGCGGATAGCGTGGGGAGCGAGTGCCCATCCAATACGCATACCGGGAGCAAACATCTTAGAAACCGAGCCCAAGTAGACAACACCCTCGGGAGAGAAAGAATGAATAGCGGGCAGTGGATCCGAATGGAAGCCAAGCAAACCGTAGGGATTATCTTCCAAAATCAGTACATGCTCACGCATACAAATCTCTGCGATACGTTGACGCCTTTCAAGGGTCAAGGTCACGCCAGCAGGGTTCTGGAAATTCGGAATCGTGTAGAGGAATTTAATGGCGCGACCGGCGGACTTCAGGCGACGGATCGTCTCTTCCAAGGCCTCGGGAATCAGACCATCTTCATCCATATCAACGTGAACAACATCGGCTTGGCGAGCGCGGAAACACCCCAGAGCGCCGACATACGAAGGAGACTCGGCCAACACAACGTCACCGGCGTTAATGAAAAGCTCTGCCATCAGGTCCAGGGCTTGCTGTGAACCGGTAGTGATCACCACGTCATCGGGATCGGCGCCAATGATCCCGTCATAGGTCATCACGCTGACCAGTTGCTCACGCAGGGGCTCCCAGCCTTGGCCGGAACCGTACTGCAGGGCCTGAGCGCCAGAGGTCAAGATCAAGCTCTTTGCAGTTTCAGCGAGGCTTTCAAGGGGAAGGTCCTTCAAATTCGGCATACCGCCGGCAAGGGAAACAACCTCAGGTCGAGAGACAACAGAAAACAGTGCGCGAATCTCAGAAGCTCGCAGGTTATGAGCTCGATCTGCGTAGGCATCAAACCACGGGTCGAGTCGATTTCCCTGTGACTGAGGATCCTGAGACATTAGCGAACCTTTCTATATAAGTATGTCGAAGGACACACGTATCTAAGTGTGCCACTAAAACGACTGTTGTGACATAAGCGCCGAGGCCGTGGACGCTTAGTCTGCGCCGTGAGGGTCCGCTTCCTCAACGGAATAGATGCCGGGAAGATCAGAGATTGTGGCGATCAGTGCGGGCAGCGCGACACGGTCGGCGGTCGTCGTCTCAATGAATGCATGTCCGCGCTTACCCTCGGTGTCAGATCGAACTTCGGAAACGCGCCACTTTGAATCTGTCATCACGCTCAATACGCGACGCATGACCCCTTGACCGGGATCGAAAACCAACTCCAAAACAATCGTGTTGGGACGGCGGGGCGCATGGGGACCGATGTGGCGTGAAAGGGGTGTGAGTGCGAAAACAACAATGAAGTGCATCAATGTGACAGCGGTTCCCGCGATCCACAAACCTGCGCCACATGCCATACCAATTCCGGCAGTCTCCCAGACGGTTGCGGCTGTGGTCAGGCCTCGGACTGCTCCCGAGCGGGTCAGAATAATACCCGCGCCAAGGAAGCCAATTCCGGAAACGATCTGCGCGGCGACGCGAGAGGGATCGACGCGCACAAGATCAGCCGCAAGCACGTCATTAAAACCGTACTTCGAAACGACCATGAGAAGGGCTGAGGTCATACCGACAATCGCATCAGTACGAAGACCAGCGCTCTTTCCGCGGGCCTGACGCTCCAAACCGATCAGAGAGGAAAGGAATAGAGCAAGTAAGATCCCGAGGATCTGGTCGATATGTTGGCTCAGAGTGAGCACTGGCCCTCCTTGGCAGCGGCGCGGTGATGGTGTGTCATTGATTGTTTACAAGGGTACATCCCCTAGGAAAAACCAGGGGCCAATCAGGGCCTTACCTCATGGTACAAAAGGCCAGCAAAGCGCAGACTTAAACCATGACTTCACCACTGCAGCAGGGCGCAGGCGCGCCACAAGCTCCTTATGCATCCACGGCCTCGGGAATGGTTGTCAACGGGCTCACGAAACTCTATCAACGCGGCGGAAATACAGTTCAGGCGCTCGCGGGAGTCAGCCTATCGATCCCCCAGGGTAGTCAATTGGCAATTATGGGGCCCTCGGGCTGCGGGAAAACCACGCTTTTGCACTGCTTAGCGGGAGTGCTGCGACCGACGACGGGAAGTATCACCCTGGATGGTACTGAAATCACACAACTGAGTGAGGGAGCGATTTCAGAACTCCGCCTCAAGCACTTTGGTTTCGTGTTCCAAGATGGGCAGCTACTTCCAGAACTTCCGTGCCAGGAAAATATTGCAATGCCCCTGATGCTGGCAGGAGTTGCGCGTAAAGAGGCCATTGCCCGCGCACAGCAGATCCTGGTGAATCTGGGGCTGGAGGGTGCAGGTCCATACCGACCCGGCCAACTCTCCGGTGGTCAGGCGCAGCGCGTTGCGATTGGGCGCGCGCTGATTACCAATCCCAAAGTTGTCTTTGCCGATGAACCGACGGGCGCTTTGGATCAAAGCACCGGCGAGGAGGTCATGGGTGTGCTGACCTATGCCTGCCAAAGCACCAGGGCGAGCTTGATTCTGGTGACCCATGATCCTTCGGTGGCCGCGCGGCTTCCGCATGAAATCCACATGCGAGACGGCCTGATCGATCAGCAGGTGTCTCGATGAGCACAATACTCACTGCGGCACGCGCAGTCCTGGGTTCTCGTGATCGCGCGACCTCAATTCTGACAGTTTTGGCTTTCGCCCTTCCCCACGCAATTCTTCTTTCTGTCACGGGTGGGGTTCTGATGTTCTTCTCGCGTACCTATGACCTGCCAGAAGGCTTCGAGGGAATGGGTGGCTTTTATGTCTTGCTGGCGTGCTTTGCGGGACTTTTGATGATCGTCCCGACTCTGAGCATGGGCGCGGCCGCTGCGCGTCTGGGAATGAGTCGACGCGCACGGGATTTAGCGGTTCTCCGCCTCATGGGATTAGGGCCTGCAAAAACGCATCTTGCGTGTCTGATCGAGACCGCGGTCTATGCAGCCATTGGTGTGGTGTGTGGTACCGCTCTATACGGCGCACTTTTGCCGGTTTGGCAGCTGATTTCCTTCCAGGGTGAGCGCATCGGGGTTCACGAAATGTGGGTCGGTCCCCTTGTCCTCCTTGCCGAGGCCGTACTGATGATTGTGCTGGCCGCAGCTTCGTCGATGCTTGCGATGCGTAAAGTGGCAATTACCCCCTTGGGTGTCACGCGTCGTACTGAGGGGGCGAAGGTTTCAGCACTGTGGCTGACTCTGATGCTTGTTCTGATCATAGGCTGGGTGATTGTTGCTCAGTTTATGATGCAGCTGGGGTCGGCGATTGCCTTCGGGTTGTTCTTGGGATTCCTTGGCGTGATTTTTGCGCTGGTTAATGTCGTGGGAGCTTTTTCGGTATCCCTTCTGGGCAATGCCATGGCAAGTCTTGCGCGCACTCCTCAGATGCTTCTTGCGGGTCGTCGTATCGCTGATGATCCAAAGAGCGTTTGGAGGTCTTTCGGTGCGGTTGCCCTGGTCGCCTTCATTGTCGGTGTGCTCATGCCAATCTTCAGCTCGATCGTGAGCAGTACGGGGGATATGCAGGACGTCGAGAGGATCCTCGTGTCGGATATTCGCACGGGAATGCTTCTGACTTTTGGTATCACTATGGCTTTGGGTGCAATTTCGACTGCGATCAATCAAGCCATTCGCGTCATTGATTCCGTTGAGCAGATGAAAGCCTTGGAATTCATGGGCTCACCCCGAAACTTTATGGATCGTGCGCGCAGGATTGAAATTCTGCTTCCGGCACTGCTCATGATCGGCGGAGCAATGAGTTTGGGCATTGTCTTTATGTCTCCGATCATGGCTCTGAGTGCTGGACTCGCCCCGATGCTGATTTTGGTGGGTATGACTGTGCTGGGCATCGGGCTGATTATGTTGGCTTCCGAGGCCACAGGACCCTTGCGTCGTAAACTATTGAGTGATCTTCACGAGGGGAATAACTGAATTAATACGGCACAAAAAGAGCACTTTAAGGTTGCATGTTAATCAGCTTTAAACAGCCTCTGACCTGGGAAAATGTGCATCGCACAATGCACATTTTCCCGGGTTTTATCGTTTAGTCGGGATTAAAATAAAGGCACTGGTTGGGAGGTCAGGGTTTCGACCGGGCTGAGCTTCCACTTGCAATGGCGCTGGTGGAATGACGTGCCGGTGCTTTTGCCCCTACAAAAGCACCGGCAAGTCAGCCGTCCAGAGACCTCAGCTTTCGCAGGCAGATGTCTTATCTGGGACCCCGCGATAGCTAAGTGCCGCGGACTTAATCAATTGGGTAGCCCGTTGGAAGACCCTGATCAGCAGGAACCCAACCGAGCTCAGGTGCCACATATTTGGCGAAGTTGCTGATGATTGACAGATTTTCCTTGAATCCCAACTGGACTATTAGTCAGCCATCACTGTATAGTTCAGTGCATGCTGACTATTGCTTCGCGCCTCGACGTCATGAACCGGCTCGGCCGGGCCATGGCCGACCCGACGCGCTCCCGGATCCTGATGTCCCTGCTTGACGGTCCAAGCCACCCTGCCGTGCTCTCGCGCGAGCTGGGGCTGACCCGCTCGAACGTGTCCAACCATCTGACCTGTCTGCGCGACTGCGGCATCGTGGTCGCTGAGCCCGAGGGGCGGCAGACCCGCTACGAGATCGCCGACCCGCACCTGGCCGCGGCGTTGACGGCGCTGATGGACGTGACGCTGGCGGTGGACGAGAGCGCCCCGTGCATCGACCCGCACTGCTCGGTGCCCGGCTGCTGCGGTCCGAGCAACTCCGAGGACGCCTCGTGAGCGCCGCATGCGGCTGCGACGAGCCGACCACCAACGCCGCTGAAGAGGCAGAGGAGACCGAGCGCCCGTGGTGGCGCGACCCGGGCCTGGTGGTGCCGATCCTCTCCGGGGTCGCGTTCGGCACCGGCCTGGTGCTGGAGTGGTCGGGGCTGCACGTCGCGGCGCTGGTCGCGTTCTGGGCGGGCCTGCTGCTGGGCGCGTACACGTTCGTGCCCGGCGCGCTGCGGAACCTGTTCGCCAAGCGGAAGCTCGGGATCGCGCTGCTGATGACGATCAGTGCCGTCGGCGCGGTCATCCTCGGCTACGTGGAGGAGGCCGCCGCGCTGGCGTTCCTGTACTCGATCGCCGAGGCCCTGGAGGACAAGGCGATGGACCGCGCCCGCGGCGGCCTGCGCGCGCTGCTCAAGCTCGTGCCGGAGACCGCGACCGTGCTGCGCGACGGTGCCTCGGTGGAGGTCCCGGCCAAGGAGATCGCCGTCGGCGACGTGCTGCTGGTCCGTCCGGGCGAGCGGGTCGTCACCGACGGGGTCGTCCGCGTCGGACGCTCCAGCCTGGACACCTCCGCGATCACCGGCGAGTCGATCCCGGTCGAGGTCGCACCCGATGACGCGGTCTCGGCGGGGGCGATCAATACCGCCGGAGTGCTGGAGGTCGAGGCGACCGCCCCGGGCACCGACAACTCGCTGACCACGATCGTGGAGCTGGTAGAGCAAGCCCAGGCAGAGAAGGGCGAGCGTGCGCGCATCGCCGACAAGATCGCCCGCCCGCTGGTGCCCGGCGTGATGGTCCTCGCCGTCCTCGTCGGCGTGCTCGGATCGCTGCTTGGCGACCCCGAGACCTGGATCACCCGCGCCCTGGTCGTCCTCGTCGCCGCCAGCCCGTGCGCGATGGCGATCGCGGTGCCGGTCACCGTGGTGTCCGCGATCGGCGCGGCGACCAAGTTCGGCGTCGTCATCAAGAGCGGGGCCGCCTTCGAGCGCCTCGGCGGCATCCGGCACCTCGCCGTGGACAAGACCGGCACCCTGACCCGCAACCGGCCCGAGGTCATCGCCGTCGTCGCCGCCGACGGGTTCGACGACGCGCAGGTGCTCGCCTGGGCGGCGTCCGTCGAGCAGCACTCGACGCACCCTCTCGCCGCCGCCATCGCCGCCGCGGGCCAGGGGGCCCTCGCCGCGCAGGACGTGACGGAGGAGGCCGGGCACGGCATCGACGGCATCGTCGACGGCCGCCGGGTGACGGTGGGCAGCCCCCGCTGGATCGACGCCGGACCGCTCAAGGCCCGGGTCAAGGACCTGGAGGCCGAGGGCCAGACCTGCGTGCTCGTGGCCGTCGACGGCCGCCTGGCCGGGGCGATCGGCGTCCGCGACGAGCTGCGCCCCGAGGTCCCCGAGGTCGTGCGGACCCTGCGTGACCAGGGCGTCGAGGTGAGTATGCTCACCGGCGACAACTCCCGCACCGCTGCTGCGCTGGCGAAGCTGGCCGGGATCGGCGACGTGCACGCCGAGCTGCGTCCCGAGGACAAGGCTCGCATCGTCGCCCAGCTCTCCGAGGCCTCACCGACGGCGATGATCGGCGACGGCATCAACGACGCCCCCGCCCTGGCCGGTGCGACTGTGGGCATCGCGATGGGCGCGACCGGCTCCGACGCCGCGATCGAGTC